>Ga0209636_10006146_pt1 | contig 12267 bp, 10 predicted proteins | sample DeeMarSWOR152_54_FD_187464 | JGI IMG/M metagenome (GOLD analysis project Ga0209636, IMG submission 187464) | Marine sediment microbial communities from White Oak River estuary, North Carolina - WOR-1-52-54 (SPAdes) (version 2) | ecosystem: Environmental > Aquatic > Marine > Intertidal zone >...
CCGGGAGGCTCGTGGCCCTCGAGGGCAGGTACTACAAGGAGTACTACGGCATGGGGAGCGCCGCCGCCCGGAAGAAGCGCTTCGCCCAGGACAGGTACTCGCAGCCCGCCAAGACGGTGGCCGAGGGCGTCGAGGGGTGGGTCCCCTACCGGGGCGGCGTCGCGGACATCGTCGCGGAGTTCACCGGGGGCCTCAGGGCAGCCATGGGCTACGTGGGCGCTCGGACGATCGCCGAGATGCAGGAGAAGGCGAAGCTCGCCCTCGTCACCGAGAGGGGGTCGCAGGAGCTGACGGCCCACGACATACTCCTCCCGGGCTCGGAGAGAAGGCCGTAGCCCCGCGGATCCCCCCTGGGCAAAGCTAATTACGGGGAAGGCGTGAGCATACTACGTCGGTCCGAGAAGCCGACCGGTTGATCGAGCGATGATAGAGAGAGCCCTCGTAAGCGTCTCGGACAAGGCCGGCCTCGAGAGCCTCGTCGACGCGCTGGGCAAGCTGGGCGCGGAGATCGTGGCCTCGTCGGGCACCGCGGCCAAGATAAGGGAGATGGGATACGGGAACGTGAAGGAGGTCTCCGAGTACACGGGCCACCCCGAGAGCCCCGGGGGGCTGCTCAAGACCCTGCACCCGAAGATCCACGGCGGCCTCCTCCTGGACCGGGACGACCCGGCGCACAGGCGCTACATGGAGCGGCACGGCATAAAGCCCTTCGACCTTGTTGTCGTCAACCTCTACCCCTTCGAGGCCGCGGCCGGCCGGGGCGCGGGCCTCAGGGAGGCGGCGGAGAACATCGACATCGGCGGTCCCACCATGATCAGGGCGGCAGCCAAGGCTGCCCTCCTCCACGACCAGGTCGCCGTCGTCGTCGACCCCTCCCAGTACGGGGAGGTCGTCGAGGCGCTCGGGGAGGACGGCTCGATCGGCCGCGCGCTGAGGAGAAGGCTTGCGGTAGAGGCCTTCAGGAGGACGGCGGAGTACGATGCCGCCATATGCGTCTACCTGGAGAGACGGGATGGGTGAAGCAGTTGGCCAAATCGATGAGAAGGCAGTACAGGACGGCCCTGGAGGAACAGTTCCCCCCAGAGCTGAGGGTCCTCATGGGCGGGGAGGAGGTCACCTACGAGAAGGCCCTGAGCCTCAGGTACGGCGAGAACCCCCACCAGCCCGCGGCCATGTACAGGCCCAGGGGGGAGCGGCTGATCGTCGGGAACCTGAAGGAGCTGAAGGGGGGGAAGGGCGGCCTCAGCCAGACGAACCTGGAGGACGTCAACAACGCCCTCAGCATCCTCAAGTACTTCGACGAGCCCGCCTGCGCCGTCATGAAGCACCTCAACCCCTCCGGCGTCGCCGCCTCGAGGGGACCCGGGGACAGCCTCAGGGAGGTCTACAGGCGGGCCCGGGATTGCGACAGCCTCGCGGCCTTCGGGAGCGTCGTCGGGTTCAACGCGGCCGTGGACGAGGAGACGGCCGAGGAGCTGCTCGCCACCTTCGTCGAGGCCGTCGCCGCCCCCTCCTTCGATGAGGAGGCGATGGCGGCGCTCTCCCAGAAGCGGGACCTCAGGGTGCTGCAGTTCGAGGGCCTCGAGGGCCTGAGCAGGTTCGTCGGAGACGACCCCGGGCCCCGCACCTTTTCGACGCTCCTCGATGGCTCCATCATCGTCTCGACCCAGCTGCTCACGAGGGTGCGGGGGCCCGAGGACCTGAGGATCGTGACGGAGAGGAGGCCGACGCCCCGGGAGGCCGCCGACCTCGTCTTCTCCTGGCACGTCTGCATGAACGTCAGGTCCAACGGTGTCGTCGTCTCAAGGGACGGGGCCACCCTCGGCATCGGCACCGGCCAGCAGGACAGGGTGACCGCCGTCAAGCTCGCCCTCGACAAGGCCGTGGCGAGGGGTCACGGCGACGAGCTCGGGGGCGCGGTCCTCGCCTCGGACGGCTTCTTCCCCTTCCCCGACTCCGTCGAGCTGATGGCTGAGCACGGCATCTCGGCCTGCGTCCAGCCGGGCGGCTCCATGAGGGATAAACAGGTCATAGAGGCCTGCGACGGCCACGGCATAGCCATGGCCTTCACGGACGAGCGATGCTTCAGGCACTTCTAGCATGACACAGGCGATGCCCCGGTCGTTTTCGATACACCTCTTCTCTTCGGGGGAGTTCCGAGGCCGGTATGCGCCAACCGGGTTCAGCTCGGTTCTTTCCCCTGGTTCTCCTCCGGATTCTGGGCTCCTTCAGCGCATAGTTTGCCCTCATTTCCGAGCATGGGTCATTCCAGACATTGGCATATTTGAGGGTATTAATATGAAAAGGCGTCGAGAGGGGATGATTTGGGGGAGAGCCGGCGTGTTCCATAACAGATACGTCTAAAACCCGGCGGCCGATTGAGCGGATATATTCATAGAAGGTTGAAATCCCGAGGCACGTCGGTGCCGATGGGGGAGTTTTGATCCTTATTTCAGAACGTAAAAAGATAAAACGCCGGGGGACGCTATCCAGATGGATGAGGGGCTATCAAAAACTAGCTGTCTTCATCGCTGTCCTCCTATTGTCGGTCAGCTTCCTCTCCGCGGCCATAGACATCCTGGGGGACATCTCCGAGGTCGACCTGGATGAGGAGCAGCGCATCGAGAAGACGGCCACCGAGCCCGCGGAGACGGTGGAGGCCAAACGGGGGAAAGGCAACGTTGTCGAGGTGGAGTCGGCCCCGACGGGGGCTGTGCGCCCCCTCTTCGAGATCGATCGACCGCCGGCGACGAGGTATCTGAGGCTGTCGGCCCTCGAGGTATACCGAGAGGGCGGGTGGGCCCTGTCGGAGAGCGCCGAGGCCGTCCCATACGATGGGGAGGAGATCCCCCTGGACATCCGCGGCTACGAGATCGCCGAGGACGTCCACTTCATAGTGATGCCCTTGGTCAACCTGAGCGGCTTCGTCCCGGCGACCCTCTCGGTGCGCCAGCTGCTCTTCGACGGGACCCTGGAGAGGTATCCGGAGCTGGAGGCCTTCTCATCCCCGACGCCGTTCACCTCGCCCTACGAGGTTTACTATGCGAGGCACGAGTTCTCCGAGGCGGCGCTGCGGGAGGCGGATCTGATCTACCCAGATGGCTGCCTGGAGGTCCCCGTGGAGCTCGTGGGTCGCCTCGGGTCCATGGCGTCGGAGATCGTCGGGGGCGCGTCCACGCCATGGGAGAAGCTCAAGGCCGTAGAAGACTATCTGAAGTCGAACTACGAGTACGACGAGGAGTTCGAGCCCGCGCCCCCCGGGGTCGACCCCGTTGAGTGGTTCCTGTTCAACGAGCCCCGGGGCGTCTGCACCCATTTCAACTCGGCCTTCGTGCTGCTGGCCCGTTCCATCGGCATCCCCGCCAGGATCGTGAACGGCTTCATCGTCAAGCCCTACGCCGAGAACCAGATCGTGATGCCGAAGCAGGCCCACGTCTACGCCGAGGCCCCCTTCGAGGGCCTGGGATGGATCACCCTCGACGCCACGCCGGAGCGGTTCGAGGAGAGGCCTCAGCTCGGATATAAGATCCAGACCGTGACCAACATCACCGGCAACGACGGGGTCGGCGTCAAGGGCGGCCACTTCGGCGTGTACGGGACCGTCAGCACGCTGAACGGCTCGGCGGTCGACGGCCTCGCCGTGGAGGTGCTCCTCAAGGTGTCGAAGAACGAGACGGGGGTCCGATGCGGGCTCGGCGAGGTGAGGGAGGGCCTCTTCAGCATCACGTGCGAGGCGTCCCCGGACCTCGAGGTGGGCGACTACATGCTGGTGGCCCACAGCCTCGGCGACGCGATCTACGAGGAGTCGTGGAGCGACCCCCCCATCAAGATCGTGGCGGAGACCCAGCTCCTCCTCGAGGCACCGGGGCGGGCTCATACCGGCGAGACCATCGCGTTTAGGTGCAGGCTCTTGGATAGCTCAAGCGGCGAGCCCGTCGGGAATATGACCCTGCTGATGGATATCGACGGCGAGACGTACCTGCTGAGGACCGACAGCGCGGGGACGGTTTCGATGGAGCACGCCTTCGAGACGGAGGGGAACAAGGCCGTCGCCCTCAGGTTCGAGGATTCCGACTATTACCTGGGCTCCAGCAAAGCCTTGAGCATCGCCGTCACGGCGCCCTCATCGATACAGAACATCCTCGACTTGCTGGTCACCTACCCGTACAACCTGATCCTGGCCGCCACGTCGGCGGCCACGGGAGCGGTCGTCGTGCTGGTCAAGCGCAGAGGGCGGGAGCACATGCCCCCGGTCGCCGTGGAGGAGGAGGCCCCCGAGGAGGAACTGAGCGATGATTACACGGTCTTCACGAGCTACAAGGAGGGCATCGTGAAGCTGTTCAACCACTTCTACGCCGCCGCCCGGAGGAGATACGGCGGGATCGGGGAGACCCTGACGCCGAGGGAGTTCCAGAGGGCGCTGCTGAGGGAGATCAACGATGCGGGGGTTCAGGCGCTGGAGGACCTAGTGTCGGCCTTCGAGATCGCGAACTACAGCGAGGTGTACCCCACGAAGGAGGACTACGAGAGGTGCATGGCGGCGGTAGACAAGCTCAACGAGCTGATGGAAGGTGAAGAGGGAGGTAAGGAGGAGACTACTGCGTAGCTCCGCCGTTTACGGCGCCTTCGCGGCCCTACTCCTGTGGCTGCTCCTCTTCCAGGATCTCACCGTGGGGGACTTCGGGCGCTTCCTCCCCTACCTGCCCGGCCAGATGGCGTCCACGAGCCTCCGCGTCATCCTCCTCCCCCTCCTCGTCTCCATCTCCATATTCTACGTGGCGAGCCTCTTCAGCGCCGCCTTCGAGGGGACCTTCAACGAGATCCTGGTGGGCAGCCTCTACGCGACGGGCTTCGCCGCCTTCTTCGCCCTCGCCCTCATCCTCTCGCCGGCCCAGAGGATGCTGAACGAGATGGGCTACCTCTTCCTCGAGGCATTCGCGATCCTCGTCGTCTACAACTCGATCTCGGCCCTCTCTCGGGCGTGGAGGTCCCATGCGCTCAAGGCCGTGGCGGCCAGCGCCACCATATACATCGAGGGGCGGATCGCCATAATGCTCATCGATCTCTTCATCGGCTCCGGCGGGATGTCCCTGCCGGCGGGCCTCCCCGCCGCGCTGACCGAGCTGCTCGACCTCGGGTTCACCGTCGCCGCGGCGGTCTCCATGCTCGCCGTCTTCAAGACCTCGAGGACCCCCTCTCTCTCCGCCGTGGGCGGCATCGCGTCCAACTACCCCCTCGTCGTGTTCTCATGCGTCGCGGGGGCCCTCTACTTCAACTACTTCCGGGGGAGCCTGATGTCCGCATCGCCGGGCATCGCCAACCTCTCCCCCTACATCGAGTGGACGGGCATCTGCATCATAGCCGCCTTCATCTACGCGAGGGCGCAAAGGGGGATCCAGGCCTCCATGCTGACCAAGGCCCAGTTGGGCGACTGGATAAAGCACGTGCAAGAGGTCAGCACGTACAAGGGGGATCGCTTCGTCGGGTTCACGGAGATCGTGGACGACTTCCTGGAGCGCGGGCGGCGAGACCGGCTCCTGATCAGCCTCGCCATGTTCCTCCGTGAGAACGGGGTTGGGGACGAGAAGATCTCCCTGCTCCTCTCGGAGATGATCAACTACGAGGACGCGAAGAAGCCCGTCTTCGCCGTCAGGGGGAGGGCCTCAGCCCTCGAGGTGGAGAACGAGGCCAGACGCCTGAGCGTACTCCAGAAGACGATCGACAAGATCATGCCCGTGGGCGCGAGGGGGGCCCTCGGGCTGGAAAGCAACCAGCGTGGGGGCTTGGATGGGGCTTCGGAGGCGCAAAGCCCAGGCCTTGGCGAGAAGCCCGAGCTCGGGTCGAACGTGATCGAGTCGGACGGTGGAAGAGATGAAGGTTGAGAAGGTTCAGGAGATATCCTCGGATATACTCGACGTGGTGAGCAGGTTCTTCGTCGGGAACAGGCTCATGCTCAGGAAGCTGCTAGCCGCGGGCCTGGCCAACGGCCACGTCCTGTTCGAGGACTTTCCCGGCCTCGGGAAGACGCTGCTCGCGAAGACCTTCGCCAAGGTGACGGGGTGCACGTGGAAGAGGATCCAGTTCACCCCCGACCTCATGCCCGCCGACATCATAGGCACGAGGGTGTGGCGGATAAGGGAGTCCAAGTTCGTCCTCGAGCGGGGGCCCGTCTTCACGAACATACTCCTCGCCGACGAGATCAACAGGTCGCCGCCCAAGACCCAGTCGGCCCTGCTGGAGTCGATGGAGGAGCGGCAGGTCACCATCGAGGGGGAGACCCACAGGCTGAGCGAGCCCTTCTTCGTCATCGCCACCCAGAACCCCATCGAGCTGGAGGGGACCTACCCGCTGCCGGAGGCCCAGATGGACCGCTTCATGCTGAAGCTCTCCATGGGGTACGTGGGCACCCAGGAGGAGGAGAGCATGATCCTCAAGAGGAGGATCTCCTGGGGGAAGGACGATCCCACCGACATCATAGAGCCCGTCACGGACCAGGCGACCTTCGTGGAGATGCAGCGGTTCATCGAGGAGGGGATGTACGTGGACGACCAGATCGTCGACTACATCACCGAGCTCGTCCGCCTCACCCGGAGGCACCCGGTGGTCGAGGTCGGCGCCAGCCCCAGGGGAGGCCTATCGCTGATGAAGGCGGCGCGGGCCCACGCCGCCCTCTCCAGGAGGAACTTCGTGACGCCGGACGACGTGAAGATGTTCATCGTCGACGCCCTCGGCCACAGGATGATCATGAAGATGGAGTACGCCATAGAGGGGGCCTTCAGCGTCGGCGCCATCGTCAACGAGATCATCGGCAAGGTCGAGGTCCCCAAGCAGTTCATGCGCAGGTGACGGCGGAGATGCTAACCCGAGGCATGCAGGAGCTCATCCTGAGCTCCTTCGCGTTCATGGTCATGGGCATGTTCCTCGGCAACCTCATCCTCATCGTCCTCGGCCTCTTCCCCACCATCTTCCTCGCCATCGGCCTCCTCATAGGCCAGCCGGGGGAGGTGGAGGTCAGGCGGGGAGGGGAGGACCTGAAGGTCTGGGTCGACGGGCAGGTCGGGGACACGCTGACGGTGACGGTCCGCCGCGGCGTGGGCCTCGTGACCATCGCCGACCGCCTTCCGAAATCGTTCCGCCTCGACGAGGGGACCAACTTCAAGGTCCTCTGGAAGGGCGCCAGGGACGCTGAGGCATCCTTCAGCTACAAAGCCACGTGCGCCAAGAGAGGCCACCACGAGCTCAACGACGTGCCATGGGAGAGCCGCCACCCCCTGGAGATCGCCCAGACCCGGCTGGGGGCCAGCCCGGCGCCGAGGGTGTACATAGTCCAGCCCAGGCCCCTGTTCGTCCGGCGGATAAGGGAGAGGAAGGCCCTCACCCGGATCCCCATGCCCATGGAGGCGAGGATCAGGTTCGGGGTCCCCACCACCGACTTCCTGGAGATCAGGGACTACACGAGCGGGGACTCCTACCGGATGATCAACTGGAAGGCCACCGCCCGCCTCCTGTCGGCCTCCCCCCGCCCCCTCCAGGTCAACGAGTACGAGCGGGAGGGGAAGAAGCTGGTCTGGATCTTCCTCGACAGCGCCTCCCACATGGCCCTGGGCACCACGGTGAAGAACACCCTCGAGTACGCCGTCCAGGCCGCCCTCGGCCTCACCAACTTCTACCTGAGCAGGGAGTGCCGAGTCGGGCTGTGCATCTACGACTACGACGCCTACGAGTGGGAGGGCGCCTTTCAGCGGGCGGAGCCCCCCAGGGACCTGGAGCACGCCCTCGCATCCGTGGAGAGGATGGATGAGCCCATCAAGGCGGCGGAGGCCGAGGTCGAGCCCTCCGGCTCGAGGCCCCAGCTCAGGAGGAGGCTCACCCTCCCCGACATCGGCAGGAGGCAGCAGTTCAAGATCATGAGAGAGATGCTCAACGTCCAGATAAGGTACAGCGACGAGTCCCTCAAGGAGGCCATCCACAGCTGCAGGAGGCACATCTTCGGGACGCGGCCCCTCTTCATAATAATAACCATGATAGACGCGGCGAAGACGGACGGCCTGGTCAGCGGCATCAGGGAGCTCCACAAGTACTCCGGCCGCCTGCGGCAGCAGCCCTCCATCATCGTCTTCAACATCCTCGGCTACAGCGTCGCGGCCCAGGGCGGGAAGGAGGAGATGGCGGCGGACCTCCTCGAGTTCCACAACAGGCCCATCTACGCCGCCCTGAGGAGGCTCGGCGCCTCGGTGGTGACCTGGAACCCCAGGGCCCAGAGCTTCGCGAGGGCCCTGCTGCATCAGAGGGGTTGACATGAGGAGGGTGGAGACCTACATCAGGACGGCGGAACTGGGACTGGCCCTGGCCTCGACCTACTTGACGGCGGTCTCCCTCCTCCAGACGTCCCTCTACGTGAGGTTCAAGCCCCTCGTCCTCTCCCTGCTCAGCCGCGGGGAGGCCCTCCTCGGAGCGATGAGGGTCGACCTGGCCTACTTCGACCTGTCCCTCCTGATCCTGGCCATGTTACTGTCCCTCCTATTCTGGCGCAGGGGGGGCGAGGCCGGGTTCGGGAGACTCTTCTCCCTGAACATGCTCATGTTCTTTCCCTGCGTCCTCGATTTCTCGATGTTCAACTGGATCAACCTGATCCTGCCCTACGACCCCGCGCCGAGCCTCCCCCCCATCCAGGTGTTCGGCGTGGGCCTCCTCCTGCAGGCCACGTACATCGCCCTCAGGAACACGGTCCGCTTCCGCGACGTCAGGAGGGAGCTCGAGGGCAGGGGCGCCGAGGCGGAGGATGTGGACGCCGTCTCCAGGGGGCAGATGGCCTACCTCGCGCTGCTGATGGCGGGGACGGCGGCGGTCGTCGCCTCCATATACTACGCCACGCCCCTGGTGAAAGGGCTGATCACGCTCGAGGCCGAGGGCCTGCCCTACCCCCACGTCGTCATAGGCCTAGCCTGCTCCGTCCTGATAGCCCTGGCGACCATCATCTACCTCAGGGGGAATGAGGCTAGGGACACGAAATGAATCAAAGAGGACCGAAATTGTAGACCATCCCCAGCGTTTTAACCCGGCTCCTCTCCGATATCCTCTCGAGCCGAGCATGGCTCAAACTATTAAATACCACTGTAACAGAAAAACGAAGAATAAAAGGTTAGGTTCAGGCTTCGCCCTCCTCCAACAGATCTAACATGTATAGCAAAGCGTTAGCTATGATCCCCATCTCCCAGCTCTCAGACTCCGTAACCATCCTCAGCCCCATTCTGATGGCCTCAACGCCTGATTCCGGTGGGGACACGGGGTCCATTATTATGTAATTCTGGGCAACGAAGATGACGCGGCCGTGGACAATCATGCCGGGCCTGAGGTCTTCGAAGATGGGGCTCTCCCTGTTGAAGAGGATGACGCGCCCGTCCTTCATGCGGCTTATGATGCTGTCGCCCTTGCCCCTGATGACCAGGACGGTAAATTCGTCCCCGAGGCTGACCTCCTCCGATTCGGCCTTCTCATACATGCAAATCACACTTTGGTATTCGATATCAGATTTATTATATCTCCTTATAAAACTGATTCGTAACGGACGGCCGCGTCCGGCTATCTACAAATGATAAAACCAATGGGAATATAATTGAAAGCGAAGAGGAGAGGAGACGAGAATGGGTCGGAACAAGAGGTACTCGGGATATCGGGCCTACCAGTACCTGGAGCCGGGCCTCGACTACAAGCCCTTCAAGCTCCGGAGCTGGTTCAAGGAGGAGTGGGCGTACGCGGTCCCCCTCTCGAAGGCAGAGGAGGAGAGGGTGGACGAGATCTTTGAGGAGAACATCATCGTCGACCTTCACGAGCACCCCTGCCTCTTCCCCGATGATATAGGGGAGGCCTCCGAGCTCAGCCGGGAGGGGAGGGAGTTCATGGCCTACGAGGCCCTCAGCCTCTCGGGCATCGACTGCGTCTTCGACAACCTGTTCGACGGGTCCAACAACATCAACACCAAGCACGGCTGGGACTGGATGAGCACCGTCCACGACCTGGGCATGAGGCTATGCGACATCGCTCACCAGGACTTCGCCATCCAGTGCAGGGGCGTCGAGGACATCGAGGCGGCCTTCGAGACGGGGAGGCTCGCGTGGGTCCCCGTCCTGGAGTCGGCCTCATGCGTGGAGAACGAGGTGGATCGGATCGACGTCCTATACGGCCTCGGCATCAGGAGCATGGGCATCTGCTACAGCGAGTCCAACATGCTCGGGAGCGGCCTGAGGGAGCGGAGGGACGGCGGCCTCACCGACTTCGGCTACGACTGCGTCAGGCGGATGAACAAGGTCGGGATGCTCATCGACGTGAGCCACACCGGCGACCAGACCGCCCTCGACACCATCGAGGCCAGCGGGAGACCCATCGTCATCTCCCACTGCGGCGCCAGATCCCTCACCCCGTCGACCCGCATGTTCCCGGACGAGGTGCTGCGGGCCCTGGCGGATGCCGGGGGGGTCCTGGGCGTCGAGACGGCGGGCTTCGGCCTGAGGACGCGGAAGCACCCCGAGGGCGACCTGGAGGGCTACATGGAGCATATCGAGCACTGCATAGGCCTGATGGGCATCGACCACGTCGGCTGCGGCCCCGATACCCTCTACGGAGACCACGCGGGCCTATACCGGATCCGCGCCGAGCAGAGAAGGAACGGGGGCTTCGGGCATTACGAGAGGCCGAACCCGCCGCCAGCCCGGCACGACTCGGCCGGCATGGTGAGGGAGGTGGAGTACATCAGGGGGCTGGAGAACCCGACGGAGGCCGTGCAGAACATCGTGAGGTGGCTGGTCAAGCACGGCTACTCGGATGGGGAGATAGCCAAGATCGTGGGGGGGAACGCCCTCCGCCTCCTCAGGGCGGTATGGTAGGCTTCGGCGCCCCCTCTCGACAACGATGCGGCTGCCCGGCGCGATGGAGGGGTTATCGCTAGCGATATGCTTAAATATCTCTAGCGATACATCCTATCACAAGCGATATAGGAGGAGAAGAACGTGGCGAGGCCGATGGCAAAGGTGCCCCGGGGATTCACCCGGTTCTACGTCCTGAATCTCCTCAAGGAGAGGCCCATGACCGGGAAGGAGATCATGGACGAGGCGGAGAGGCAGAGCGAGGGGGCCTGGAGGCCCTCCCCCGGCCTCATCTACCCCCTCCTGGGGCGGCTTCTCAAGAGGGAGCTCATCGAGGAGACGGATGACGGCAAGTTCACCATCACGTCGAGGGGCGAATCGACCCTGGAGCGGTACACGGGAATCCAGGAGCAGCTGGAGACGCAGCTGAGGATAGCCAGGCAGCTGAGCTTATCCCTGTTCGAGGCGGGGAGGCTCATCACCGAGGACGCCATCGACAGGATCATGTCCGTGACGGCGACGGCGCAGGAGGCGGTGGGAAAGGGCTCCAAGGACCTCCAAAAGAGCTTCTACCGCCGGTACAGGGCATTTCTCGAGGGGGAGCTGGAGAGGATCGAGAGGATGCATCCGGATGAGCCGGAGGAAGCCGAGGAGCCATCCTAGCATTTTTTCTAGTCGAATCCGTCCTTGCGCAGGGCTCCACCATGCCAGGGCCTCGACGGGCTGTTTTAAGCGCATATCAAATTCAGCATGAAAGAGAAACCCAATTTTTGCTCAACATTCAAGCGGAGACCTCTAATAACATAATGTTTTTATGCTCACGGATCGCATGGGTTTGTGGCGGAAACGCCTTCCGCGCTTAGAAGGCGGCGTCGACCGGACAGAGGCGCGTGCCTCAGGATGACGGGTCGGTCTCCAGCAGCGGAAACAGATATGACGACCTGAGCAAAGGCGTCACAGCCTTCAGGTCGGAGATGGGTCGAGCGAATTCTCCTCCGACAACTCCTAAAGCCTTGCGCAAACGAATTCCGATTGATCCCGTCGGACCCCATTGCTATCGAGGTGGGACTAAGCCATGCTAGTTGAACGACCCCGGACCATGGCGGGGGAGTGGCGGACTGCTCAGTAACACGTAGCTAACCTACCCTCGGGACAGGGACAACCCCGGGAAACTGGGGCTAATCCCCGATAGGCGTGGAGGCCTGGAATGGTCCCACGCCCAAAGGCCTGCGGGCCCATGTCGCCCGCCGACGCCCGAGGATGGGGCTGCGGCCGATCAGGCCGTTGGTGAGGTAACGGCTCACCAAACCTTTGACCGGTACGGGCCGTGAGAGCGGTAGCCCGGAGATGGGCACTGAGACAAGGTCCCAGGCCCTACGGGGCGCAGCAGGCGCGAAACCTCCAC
>Ga0209636_10006147_pt1 | contig 12267 bp, 15 predicted proteins | sample DeeMarSWOR152_54_FD_187464 | JGI IMG/M metagenome (GOLD analysis project Ga0209636, IMG submission 187464) | Marine sediment microbial communities from White Oak River estuary, North Carolina - WOR-1-52-54 (SPAdes) (version 2) | ecosystem: Environmental > Aquatic > Marine > Intertidal zone >...
AGCAATAAAAAAATAAAAGATTAAATAAAAAACTTTAATACCTACTTCTTGAAGCCTGAATTCGGAGTTTAGCTTTAGTTTTTTCCTTATCATCTTGTAGGATGACATATTGAGTTTTAGAAGGTAGCATTATCTCCAGGTCTAATTCTGCGACTGTATAATCTTTTTTAAGATGATCTCGCTCTCTCAATATTACCTTTATATTTTCGAGAGCTGGTTTGTCAACTCTAACAGTTTTAAATTGGCTCCAAAGGGACATATCTGCTCTCGAAGTAAACTCTTGATTTCTCTGTAATTTAACTGTTCCTTTATTAGGCCAGCGAGCTTTAAAAACTTTTGGTCCATCAACTTTGAAATAGAATTCCCCACGCCATCCTAAAATATCATAATCTTTAAGAGTTTTAAGACTCATAAGATCTATACTGATAAAATATCGTTCTTTTTCTTCTCCTACTTGATCTTGTTCAAATGTCTGGTCCTTGGCATAAGTCTTTTTCCCCTTAGCATAGTATCGTCTACTCATTTTCTACACTTTTTTTATATTAAGTATTAAATTTTAGTTTTAATATCATATAGTGCGTAAATTTAAATTTATTATTGTTAAAAGGATATTAATTCCTAAGAAAATAATTATGATTTTAATCTAATGGTTTTGGTCTCAAGAATTCGAAATTTTAATTAATAAACTAAAATATTTTTAAAATTATAGTTAACTAAGATTTAAGAGAAATAAATTTGTCTCAAGAGCAATTTTATAATGATATATCTGATGCAATTGTTAGTTTAGATAAAGACAAAGCAATTCAATTAGCCAACCATGCCATTAATAATAAGATGGATTTATTAAAAGTAATTGAGAGAGGTTTTGGAGAGGGAATTCGTCGTATTGGTGATTTATGGGAAGAAGGAGAATTTTTCTTACCTGAACTGATGCTGGGCGGGATAATTATGCAGGAATCTATGGAAATTCTTTTACCACACCTAAAGTCTTCTGATGACAGCTTTATGTTAGGAAAGGTCGTGATTGCAACAATCGAGGGAGATATTCATTCAATTGGAAAAACAATTGTAGCTACAATGCTAAGTGTAAACGGTTTTGAGGTATACGATCTTGGTGCTGATGTTCCTGCTAAAAAGATTGTTGAAGTAGCCATAGGAAAGAAAGTGGACATTATCGGAGTTTCGGCACTTCTTACAACAACTATGATTGGACAGAAAAAAGTTATAAAGATATTAAATGAAAAGGGAATTCGTAACAAGTTTAAGATTATACTTGGAGGTGCTCCAGTAACTAAAACTTGGGTTGAAGAATGTGGAGCAGATGGATATGCTGGGAGTGCTATCGAAGCTGTTAAATTAGTTAAAAATTTATTAGGAAAATAAATAATTTAAAGAGTGGGAGCTATAGATAATGAATTTTAAAGATTGGATAAAAGATAGTTCTAAAGTTATAATTTTTGACGGAGGGATGGGAAGCGAAATTATTAAACGAGGAATAAAACCTGGAAAAATTCCAGACTTCCTAAATATCGAAGAGCCCGAAGTTATAAGTAATATTCATAAAGCTTATTATGATGCAGGTTCTGATATGTGTCAAACAAACACCTTCGGCTCAAGCTATTTGAACTTAAAAAATCATAGACTTGAGAGTCGTATGGCTGAAATTATTGCTAAAGCGATTGAAAATATTAAAAAGGTCTGTCCTTCCAATGGATTGATAGTAGGGGACATAGGTCCCTCTGGAGAATTTAAACCTCCTGTAGGAAAGGCTACTTTTGAACAGTGGTATGAAAGTTATAGAAAACAAGTCTCGTTTTTAGAAGAAGGTGTTGATTTATGGCATATTGAAACAATTTCTGATATCGAAGAGATGTTAGCAGCAGTAAAAGCAGTGAAAGAAATCTCTAAAAAACCCATTATAAGTTCAATGACTTATAAAAAGACAAAAAGGGGATTTTATACAATTATGGGGAATTCATTAGAGAAATGTGTCCAGGCTCTTGAAAATGAGAAAATTGATGTGATTGGAGCAAATTGTACAATTAGTTCAAATGAAATGATTGAATTAACAAAAGAATTGAAAGCACTTACAGATATCCCTATATCTCTAAAACCTAATGCTGGAAGGCCTCAATTAAATCAGGATGGTAAGGTATATTATAATCAGACTATTGAAGAATATAAAGAAGATATGAAGAAAATAATTGAATTGGGAGCCAAAATTGTTGGCGGTTGTTGCGGGACAAGTCCACATAATATTTTAGCACTCTCAGAAATTATAAAATCTAAATAAATTGGATAACTTTGAATGAAAAATGACAATTTTAAGACCTGAAATAAAGTTATTAGATGAGGAACACAAAATTAAGATTTTTAATGAAGCGAAACAGATTCTTGAAAAACAAGGCATTTTTATAGAAAATAAAGAAGCTATTGACTTATTTTTTGAAAATGGGATTTCTGGTGAAAATTCGCAATTTTTAATCCCATCAGATTTAGCTGAAAAATGTTTAAAGAAAGTTCCAAATGAAATTATATTGTATGACCGAGAAGGTAATAATCATATTACTTTGAAAGATAAAAACGTACATTATGACCCTGGCTCAGCTGCCATTTTGATTTTGGATGAAAATACAGGCGATATAAGAGATGCTTATTGTAAAGATTTTATACGTTTTTCAAAAATAGTAGAGCATTTAAATTATATTGAAGCTCAAAGTACTGCATTGATTTATCAAGATGTTCCTAAAGAAGCTCAAGATTGGCATCGATTATATGTTGCTCTCTCTAATTGCTATAAACCTATTATTACTGGGACATTTAGAAAAGAAAGTTTTTCTGTGATGAAAGAAATTCTATTAACTTGTCGTTTATCTGAAGATGATTTAGCAAGAAAACCATTAGCCGTCTTTGACGCTTGTCCAAGTCCACCTCTTAAATGGTCGGATCTAACAACTCAATCTGTAATTGATGCGGCAAAAAACATGATCCCTTCTGAATTTGTATCAATGCCGCTCGCAGGTGCTAGTGCTCCCATTACTATAATTGGATGTATTACTCAACATTGTGCTGAGAGTTTAGCTGGTGTTGTGATTGCACAATTATCTAATCCTGGTGCTCCAATAGTCTGGGGAGGTTCTCCATCAGTGATGGATATGAGATACGGAACTACTCCTATGGGTGCTATTGAAACTATGATGATAAATATTGGAAATAACGAGATGGGTAAATTTTTGGGTTTACCTACTCATGCTTATATGAGTTTAAGTGATTCCAAAGTTCCTGATGCCCAAGCGGGTTTTGAGGCAGGTATAGGAGCTATTTTAGCTGCAATTACAGGTATTAATATGGTATCTGGTCCTGGTATGTTGGACTTTGAATCTACACAGAGTATTGAGAAACTTATCATTGATAATGAAATAATTGGAATGGTAAAAAGATTTCTAAATGGTATTGAAGATTACGGAGTTCCTTTTGCTGCCGAAATTCTCGAGAGTTATAGTGAAAAAGAAGAATTACTATCTCATCACACTACTCTCGAACTCTTTAGGAAGGAACTTTTTATTCCTGGAAAAATAATTGACAGACAATCTCGTGATTCTTGGAAAAAATTGGGATCTAAATCTGCAAGAAAGAGAGCAAAAGAGGAGGCTGAAAGATTAATATCCAAACCACCAATTAAACATATAGATGAGAATCTTAAAAAAGAATTAGATCAAATTGCTTCAAATTTTTTAAAATAAATTTTAACCACATCATTAGTTATTAAGAACAAATTCTGTCGTTATTTGTAATTTATTATTAACATCGCTACTAAAACAATTCCACCTCCTATAACATTCCATATAACAATTGTTTCAGCTCGCTTTAGAAGACTTGAAAATAGAAGGGTTAAAAAGGGTTCTATATATAAAAATGACGCAACTTTGGAAGATTTTAATTTGTTTTGAGAATTTTGCCAGATGAAATACCCAATTACATAACAGCCTACACCAAGATAAATTGCACTAAAGAATAATATTATATTAAAGAAATTTGAAATTAAAATTTTAAACTCGTGAGCGATCAAAACAAAAATTAATAATTCTAATGTTCCAAAATATGAAATATATTTATTTAATTTATTACTAGAGTGATTTTTAGACAATTTTTTAGTCAGAGTTGCATATAACGCCCATAATATTGGTGTTATGAGTGCAAATAGGTAACCTAAAAGATTTGGAGCTTCTGGAGCGACATTTCGGAGATTTCCTCCAGTAATTAGTAAAAAACTCCCGAAGGTTGCTATAACAATTCCAATAATTTTCAAAAAACTTAATTTTTCATTGAAAAATATTAAAGCTAAAATTGTAATTATTAGAGGAGCTAATAAACACACAAATAGAGCTGGAAGAGAAGGTCCAACAATATTTATCGCATTATATTGGGTTAAGAAAAATAAAGATACTCCTGAAAAACTTGATAAAATAAGTAAAAACCATTCGTTTTTTGAAAAATTAAGGTGTTGTGATTTTGTTAATAAATTATCTTTTAGGCGTTTTTTTTTTAAGTAAACATAAAGATCAATTATTAAAAATGTGATAGAAGCAATAATAAATCTATAGAGTGCCACAGACAAAGGTGGAATAAATTCTACAGCAAAATCGACCATTATGAAGGAAAAGCTCCAGATAATAATCATAATTGACAATAAAAAATAATTTAAAAGCATGTTTACACTATTTTGTTAATCAATATTTTAAATAACATAATTTAATTATATTATTAAAGTAAGTTATTATTTTTGGAATGAATATTTTTGAAAAAAGTATATTTTACATTACATTTAGGAATCATTGGAGACGAAGATTCGGGAAAAGAAGTTTTTATAACATATTTGAATAAAAATAGCATAAATCCACCGATTCCCGAAAAAAATGAAAATTATTTAATTCATGATCGCGTTCCTTTAAAAATTAAGGTATATTTGGCTAGAAATTTTAAAGAATTAATAGAAGAGAATAAAAGCATTAAAAGATTAGATATAATTTTAGTCACTTTAAATCTCTATAACATACATTCTTTTGTAAATTTCAATTTCGAGGATTTTAATAATTTTTGTATCAAGTATGATTTTAGAGGGATTTCAATTCTTTGTTTAATGGATACTCATTTAACTAAAAATTATAATCGTTCTAACATTCTTAGAATCGATAGATATAGTGTAATAGAAAAACTAATAGAATATAATATCATATACTGTTTTGAGATACAAAATGACACAACAGACATAATGGAACTCTTTGATAAAGTGTTTAATGAGTTTATCTTTAAATTACAACTTTCAAATCCAGAGTTATTCGAGCGCTTAATTAATTATGGTAAAACACTTTTTAATCAATATAAAGATAAAATGCAAGAAAGAAAAAAAGAGAAAATTCAACAGAAGGCAGGAGGTTTATTTAACAGAAAGCTAATTCAACAGAAGCTTTCAAAAGAAGGCTTATCAAGCGATTATGATCCAAAAACTCGTTTATATGGTATGATTAATGCCGAGAAAAAAATCAATTTGGAATCAGCTAAACGAATGATCGGGCTCTCTGAGGATGAAATTAAAGGTTTGATTTACGATCTTGTTGGAGAGGGAAAGATTGACGGAAATTTCGAAGGTAATGAATTTATTATTAAATCAGATATCGAAGATTTTATTAGGTTTTTAGATGCTTCTTTTGTTAAATGGGGACAAGAAGTTAAAGCGAAAGCAAAAAAAAATAATCAAAACAAATATTAAAATCAAATTGTAAGCTTTTTATTTTTTATAAGAAGAGATAAAAGGTTTTAAAATATCAAATTCTTATTTAAACAGAAATATTTAAAAAGATTTAATAAACTCTATTTTATTTAATTTATCAAGAATTAGAAAAAAAAACTAAAAGATAAAGAGTTGATAATTTTAGATGGGAGAAGATAAATTACTCACTATAGAAAAAAGTGATGGACGAAGGAAATGCCCTTCATGCGGAGAAGAAAATATGAATATGCTCCACGAATCAACTGATAAAACCAATATAATAAGTGATTATCCAAGAGTTTACGGTAAAAAATACAGATGTGGTCGATGCGGTACTGAGTGGCGAGAAAAATAGGATTACATTAAAAAGGATTTTAATTTTTAATTTTTACGAAATTGGCTACGTAATTTTGAATTAGAAACCATTGTATAGTGAGTATTTTTATATAATAAGGTTTAATATTTATTCAAGACAACAAAATTTATACCAAATCATTTAATTAACCTTAAGGGGTTATACTTGTTTATTTTAGTACAAACTTTTGATATTCCTAGATTTATTCAAATTTTTGTAGTACAAGGATTAATTGGATCTGTGTATTTATTTGTGGCATTTAAGATTCTTAGAAGGGAAACAAAAGGCATAAATTTTACTTTAAGTGTTTTTTATATCTGCGGGGGTGTTGGTGTTATCATAAATATAATTTATGCATTAATACTTAACGAAACCATCGTTTATATTCTATATTTTCTTACGTATTACATTCTTTGTTTTTCTTTAATCTTCTTATTGACTTTTGTATTATTACTTTTAAAATCTGATAAAATAATTACAATTAAAATAAGATTTATAATTATTTTTATATTTGGAGCTTGTATTTTTGGCTTATGGTTTATTCCAAATGGAATTACTATAAACGAAACTACAAATTGGAAACCTGTATGGAGTTGGACCTTCCTTATATATAGTATCATAATTTGTACTTTCCTCGCAATTGGTCCTACAACCTATTTCTCAATAAGACTATATAGTAAATTTGAGCATCAAGAATTGAAAAAAAAATGGAGATACTTTCTCATAGGAATCTTTGCTTATTTTTTCCTTTATTATGGCACATCCATCTCTAATACTTTAGCAAATCAAAACTTTCGATTAATATGGTCTATAATTTCATTACCCACGTTAATATCACTTTATTTTATATATCATGGAGTCGCAAAACAACTCTAAATATAATTTTATAGATATTAAGAAAACATTGTTATTTTATTTAAAAAAGAAATCACTAAGTTAAATGCATTTAAATTAATCTTTCACAATAATATTAACATAAAATTGAAAAAAAATTAAGTGAATCAAGTATGGTATTTTTTCAAGAAGTTTTAACCTTGCCACGATTTCTAACGATTTATATAGCTCAGGGACTTGTATTTGCCGTATTCTTATTTTTAGCCTTTAGAATCCTTAAACGAGATAGAAAACGTTTGAATTTAATCTTTGCAGCTTTTTATTTATCTCCAGTAATTGGATTATTTATTAATTTTATATATGGTCCTTTATCTGAAGAAGCAATTATAATCGCTCTAAATTTCATAACTAATTTTGGAATCTTTTATGCTCCAATCTTTTTAGTAGTTTTTGAATTAATTCTTTTGAAATCAGAAAAAGTGATAACTTCTAGCAAGCAATTCATAATATTAATAATTTATGGAATTGCTATGTTTAGCATGATCTTTTTCTTATTTATACCAGGATGGGGAGTTACTATAAATGTGCATACTAGTTGGTCACCAAAGTGGAGTCTCCCTTTTTTCATTTATTTAGTTATAATAGAATCGATTGCTGTTCTCCCAGTGTTATTTCTTTCATTTAGAATATTTCAAAAATTTGAAGACGAAGTTTTAAAGAAGAAATGGAAATTTTTTATTTATGGATTCTGTGCCCTTGCAATTTTTATGTACGGAATTTTTGTATCTAACTATTTAGGGAATCAAACATTTAGATTGATAATGGGGCTAATTGGATTAATCTTAGCTATTACAGGTGCCTACTTAATGTATTATGGTGTAGGAAAGCAAATAGAGAAATAAATCTTTTTTTAAATAACTTTTTTTTTAATTCTCAAATTTTATCTTTTAGAATTCACATTATATATATAAATACCTCATAATTTGAACATAATTAAACCATTCTTTACTAGATTATCTAACAGAGTTCTGAAAAATGTAATATGTAATGCATAAAATTATTAAATAGAGTGTCTATTATGTCCAAAGATCTCGAACGCATAAGAGGAATCGGCCCAATAGCAGCCAATAACTTAAATAAAGCAGGAGTAAGAACAATTGAAGAAATAGCAAATTCTAAACCTGAACAAATTGCTTGGATAAAAGGATTCGGAATAGTTTCTGCAAAAAAGATAATTCGCAATGCTAATGAACTACTCAAACTCGAAAAAAATATCCAAAAAGTATTAAACTCTATAAAAGAAAATTTCATAAAAAATTGTCCTAAATGTGGAGGAGAAATGCAGAGTAAATATATAATTCTTGGACCAGAAAGACGATTAAAGGCAAAACAATGCACTCTATGTAAATTTTATTTACCCGAATAAAATTAGTTTTACATGGAAATGAAAGTTGAATTTTATTCTTTTAGATCATTAATATCGCTATTATTTTTGAAGGATTTTAAAAGTTCCATGATTTCTTCATCAGCAAGAATATTCTCTTCTTCGATCTTTTTAAGGATCTCTTTTGTGAATGATAATCCACATACAGGACATTCTACTATTTCATCAAAATCTAAAACATTTTTATTTCCACAGCGAGGACAATTAAAATGTTTTAAATCAGGCATTTTTACAACTAGTTTAATTTAAATACCGGATAATTATCTTTTAATGAATACTTTTTTATTAGGATTTGAAAATTTTGTATATAGTATAAAATACAGATTTTCAATATAAATTTAGACTTTATGATATTTAAAAAGAAAAAAAGAAAGTTAAAATTCTTTTATTTTCAAAAATCTAACCTAAATTCCGTATAATATCAACTACTTCTGAAATTTGCCGTATTTCATAATCAGGTTGAATATCAACAGATCTAGGTATAGATAAATCGTTAATCCAGACACTTAACATATTATAATTTTTTGCTCCTTGAATATCAGTTTCTAATAAATCTCCAATATGAATCGCATTCTGAGGTTTAACCATTAGGTTTTTCAAAGCTGTTTCGAACAATAAAGGATGAGGCTTATAGTAACCAATCTCATCGGAAAAAATAAGAGTGTCAAAGTACTGAAGTATTTGATATTTTTTCATAATCTTTTTCAAAAAATGTCCAGGAGTTATCCCTATATCAGAAATAAGGCCTATTTTATAATCAGACGCAAGTTTTTTCAAAGTTTCTTTAACTTTTAATTTTAATTTTGGTGGATTTTTAAAAATAGCTTTTTCAAAATTTTCTTTAAGTAAATTTATTTCTTTTTGATGGAAGCTAATGTTGAGTGCATTAAATAGATTAATAATCCGATCTTCAGTAAAAATATGATTAATTATTATATTATTTGAATAGGTATTGGAAATATATCTTTCCAAAGTGAAAAATTTGTCGAATTGACTCTTTAATTCTTCAAAATCAAATATAAATTTATTACTTTCAAAATATTTAATCAAAAAGTTAAATCTTATCTTATTATAAGAAATAGATGTGATCAAAGTGTTCCAAAGATCAAATGTAACAGCAGTGATCATATAATACTATAATTGAATAATAACTTTTAATAATTTCTCAAGATTGACTTCAAATTATCTTTTTAATATCAAATCATAATTTTTAATATATAATTCACTTTTTTTAATATCTCTTTTAAATTAAGACATTATTTGACTCTTTAATCTTTATCGTTCCATGGACTTAAGGGAGACAAATGAACTCAGTTAGAAATAAATCAGAATCATTTGAGCATCTTAGGAATAAAGAATTTCTTTATACAAATCTCCCCCAAGATAATCTTATAAATAGAATCAGACTTGAATATCCTATTGGAAAACGTATAGCAGATGTATATTTAAAGCTACAAGATGGAAATGAAATTGCAGTAGAAATACAACATTCAAAAATTAATCTTGAAGATTTAAAACAACGAACTAAAGAATATAATGAAAAAGGATTATATGTAATATGGATATTAGATGGAATATCTTTTAATAAATATCCTTGCTACGAAGAGGGAATCTTACTAACAAAAATAGAGAAAGAATTACATAAAATGTATCATGGACGCGTTTACTATATGAATACTAAAAAAGAGGGAATAATGACGCCTCTATTTCCCTTACATTTTGCCCCATATTATGAGTATAGAAAAATATCGTCAAATTTTAGTTTTTATTCCAGATCAAAAGTAAACAATACAATAATTTCAGGGATACTTTCTTCCTTGAAAATCACTACTTTTACGAACAATAGATATAAATTAGCTAGATTTTTAGATTTGAATTTACGAGATCTTTGTTATGAAGCAATAGGAAATTTTATACAACACTTTAATGAAGAAATTTCCCATCTTAGAAATACTAAAAGTTATTCCTCAAAATTTGATATTAAAAAGACTCTACTTTATGTTGCTGTAAGAAAATTTGAACCAATATTTGGGTTACATTTATTATATGATATCTTGAGAAGATACAATTTATTTCTAAAGAAAGAATTTCATTTCTTGAAATCTATTTATAATTTCAAAAAGAAACAACGTAATATTTAAAGAGAAAATAGATAACTTATAAGCTTAGAAATATTATTTCGACAAATTTCCGACAGAAATCTATCCTAAAAGAGTCAGATGAAGCAATAAATTCAGTAATTTTAAACAGACTTAAAATTTTAATAGTTATACTCAACCTTTTTATCTATGAAAGAAGCATCATCATACTTTGACTGGGAATTGAATATTAAACCAAAATTAAAAAAAATTGAAAATCAAATAAAAGAACGTAAATTAATGAATTCTTTGGGTATTTCTAACTTACTTTTCAAGCAATACCTAAAAATATGGAAAGAAAGAAATCAAATACCCGTTATGAAATAAAACAAAAAAGTAATTTAGACTCTTTTTTGAACCACAACATGCTTTCGTATAGGTATAGCATGGGGAAAGATAGTTTTAATTGCCCGATCATTATTGGACCAGATAGTAGTACCTTCATAGTAATGAAATCCGCTTAATTTACAAGCAAGTTGTCCAATATTATTAAGTGAAGAGAAAATGCCTCTTCCTGTATAGTTTTTATCAATCATAGCGGTATCCACATTTAAATGAGTAGGATACTCTCCTAACCATATCTGAAATATATCTGGGAGAGCAAAAATAAGCCCAACAAGTTTACCTGTTTCCCTGTCAAAAGCCAATGGTGCTGAATGAACGACTCTTTCAAAATCACAATCCTCTACTGCTTCAATAAACTCAGGAACTCTGAAATAAGATTCAAGATCGATATCTGGAGGTAATTGATAATACTCTTCAGGAAGCGAATCATAAATATTCATCATAGTTTCAAATTTAGTCTCGCCTCCAGGAGCATCTGCTAGTACCGAATGGAATGAATTTTGGGCAATTTCCATGATTTGCGATTTTAATTTTCTTATTCCTTCTATAGTGCGAAATTCTAATCTAATGGAAGGATCGAGTCTGTTTCCTTTTTTCCATGCCGATTCAGTGACATAAACGCATGTATACTTTGATTCAATCTCATATCCTACCTGTTGGAGATATTCTAATGCTTTAGATTGTGGATCTGAGTAGGCAACTCCTACCATCATTGGATTATGAAATCCGGACGTTTGCCATCCAATCCCACCTATATAGGTTGGAAAATTAATTGGGCCTCTTAGTTTTCGAATTCGGTGTTCTTTTACAAATTGTTCACAGGCGTTCATAAGATTATTACAACTTTCAAGATCTTGAACATAGATCCATCCAAAAGTAGCACATTTCCGGCTATAACTTTTATATTCAGGATCTATTTGACATATTACAAAACCTGTTGTTTTTTGATCTCTTTTTGTACTGAAAAATTTAATAGTATATTGGGTATCCGAAATCTTGTTTTTTAGATATTCTTCTAATTTTTTAATGATGATTGGTCGCAAATAAATATCGGGAATAAAAAGATATTCTTCAAGAAGGGAGTAAATTACTTCATTAGAAGTAATATCTATAACTTGTATTTTATTATTTTTCTTTGATTGCGATTTTATACTTTTTACTATATTAAGTTCACTTTTTTTTGATTTAAAGCGTAAATATAATGATCTTATTTAAAGGAAAAATCAATTTCGAATTTTTTTTTAAATACTTCATCAAAAATAGTGTAGTAATAACAATACAAAGGTTACTTTTATGACTGAAGAACATATAATCTGTAAAAATTGTATCTTAGTCAATGGATTTCTAGGAATCTCTATTAATGATCAAGGGTTATGTAATT
>Ga0209636_10006148_pt1 | contig 12267 bp, 17 predicted proteins | sample DeeMarSWOR152_54_FD_187464 | JGI IMG/M metagenome (GOLD analysis project Ga0209636, IMG submission 187464) | Marine sediment microbial communities from White Oak River estuary, North Carolina - WOR-1-52-54 (SPAdes) (version 2) | ecosystem: Environmental > Aquatic > Marine > Intertidal zone >...
TTTTCTTCCAGCGTCATAGTTCAACCGCCAAGGGCTTGAATTATTGCTCTATTAAACACCAGTAGGTCAGATGGCTTGCGTGAGGTGATGAGATTCCCATCCCTGACTACAGGCTCATCGACCCAGTTGGCGCCGGCATTACTGAGGTCTATTGCTACCGAAGGCCACGAAGTAACGCGGCGCCCTCTGACGACATCGGCTGAAATCAGCAGTTGAGATCCATGGCAGATAGCCGCTATCACCTTGCCCAAATCGTGTGCCCCTCTTACCAGGTCAATCATAGGCTGGTGCAGCCGCATCTTGTCAGGCGCATAGCCACCGGGAATGATGATAGCATCGAAATCCTCAGCCCTAACTTTATCAGCATCAATATCAACCTTTATTGATGCCTTGCCCCTCTTGCCCTTATAGCTCGTCTGGGAACCGCTGCCCACTACGAACACCTGAGCGCCAGCTTCCTTCATCGCCTTCAGAGGCTCGGTGAGCTCGGAATCCTCAAAATCCTGTTCCGCTAATATGGCAACAATCTTCCCCTTCAACGACATAGCTGCCCTCCCTTTCCCAATAGAGGCTAGACTTCTACCAGTATTTTGTCGTCTTCGACTTTCACTTTATAGGTATCAAGTGATTTAGGTCCCTTGAGCGCCTTGCCTACCGTGGAAAGAATCCCTGAGCCCTTCAGCCAGCGAACAACATGTCCATCGGTAAGGTCAAACTGAGAGCCATGCAGGTGACAAGTTACTACAGTTCCTTCTAAACTGCCCCGCGACAAATTTCCCCCCAAATGAGGACATCGGTTGCTGGCAGCATAATATTTATCCTTAACCTTGGCTAAGAGGATTTCTTTACCCTGAACCACGACCTCCTTCATCATTCCATCTTTGAACTCGCCAGTCTTGCCTGCTTCAACAAAAGTACCCATGCTACACCTCCAATATTTGATACACCAACAAACTAATAGTGTTCAGCACACCCGGAGATTGCCACGCCCCGATTACATCGGGACTCGCAATGACAAATAAAACCTCTACCTAGCTACTGAAAAGTCATCTATTTCAGTCGGCTTTCGGCAATAGCCCAGTTAATGTTCTTGAAAAAGGCCTCGATGTAGTCAGCTCGCTTCAGGCCATAATCAGTCATGAAGGCATGCTCGAAGACGTCCATTACCAAAATGGGGACGCAACCAGCAGGATGACCAACATCGTGTTCATTTATCCACTGGTTAAAGAGTTTCCCGCTTACATTATCCTGGTATAAGATTACCCATCCGATGCCCCGCATGGCGCCCGTGCCTCTGAAATCCTTCTCCCAATCTTCATAGCTGCCAAAGTTCTCGGCCAGTTTTTTAGCCAGCCTGCCCGATTTATCCAATGCTGCTTTGCCGCCGAGATTGTCGAAGTAATACTCATGTAACCGCATACCGTTGAATTCCCATCCCATACGCCGTTTAAGTTCAGCATATTCCGGCGTGCCAACCTTGCCTTCCTTCAACATAGAAGCCAGCGTGTCCATTAGCTTATTGGCATTGGTTACATAGCCCTGGTAAAGAGTGAAGTGATTCTTAAGCAGCGTCTCACTGAATCCCTCCATTCCGATTAGTTTGCTGTAATCTTTCGCTTCGTAAGCCATTTTCCCCTCCTTCTTATTTAACTAATATCATAGGTTCGCCGCAGCAAACCAGCTCACCACCACCAACCTCTTTCACCTCAACCACATTTCCGCAAATCCCACACCTGAACACTTCTCCAACTGCTTTAACATTTGCCATCTCATCCGCTCCTTTCATCAATAAGATTTCAGCAATCGAATAACGATTGCGGCGATTTATCTATTATGTGCTCGCTATTTTTCTACCTCCTTGAGCAGGTCGTCGAATACCTCCACATGATACAATTCGTGGTCTCTTATTCGCTTAAGCAGCTTTTTCAGGTCAGGTTCAGTGACTTCTTTTGCAGATTTGTCATATTTGGCGGCTACTTCCTTTTCTATCTTTATATCAGCGCGCAGCATATCACCCATCTTGGTCGACTTATCTAGATTAGCATGCTCCATCTTGGGATTCCCCTTGCCGCTGACCATCTCCTCAGCCAGCCAGCCCATGTGCTGCATCTCATTTATCGCCTGGTCCTCCATCTCTTCCTTCATCTCCTCGTTCGTCGCCATATAGGAATGCAGCAAATACTGAAGGATGACCGTATATTCATGTTCAATACCCCAGTTAAGAATCTGAGTCACCTTGTCCTTGCGGTTTCCTCGCAGGTCCTTAGCAGCTTCCTTCTTTGCTTTGCCCACGAAATGGACGAAGTCACCGTGATGGGACTCCTCGTCCGACAATATGCGTTTCAGCAACCGCTTTATCTTGCGGTCACCGATAGCCTTGATGTGCTTCTTATACAGAGCTATGGCATCTTCTTCCAGCAGCACGTCGTTCTTCATCCAATCGGGCACCGACTTGCCCCCCATGCGCATCTTGCCTCTTTTCATACTGGGTTTGCCGCCCAATTCAACGATGGTCTCAGCCAGCCAATCGAGATGGCGCATTTCCTCCCGGGCAAGGGCTTCAATCTCGCAAGCCATCTCACCTTCACCCATGGCATAGGCATGGGTCAAGTACTGGATAATAGCGCCATGCTCGCCCTCGAGGTCTTTATTCAGCAAAGCAATGATTTCTTCTTTTTTCATTTGTCTTCTCCTCAAATTTATTTTACTCCGCCATTAATGCTGGAGAAACGCCTTAGCCTTTATTTGCTCTGCTGGGCAAGGTATTTCTCCGGCTTTTCATCGAAAGCCTTCTTACAGGCTACCGAGCAGAAGTAATATCTCTTTCCCTTGTACTCAGAAGTGGCTGCAGCCTTTTTCTCTTCCACCTGCATCTTACACACCGGGTCTATAGCCACCATCTCACCTCCTTCCATTAGTTTCTCAAAACTAACTGCCTTGAATGTCCTCAGCCGCAATGAGTTGGACACAACTGTTATGGAACTGGCCGCCATAGCTAAAGCCGCCAGCATTGGATTTAGGAAACCGTAATTGCCGAAAATGAAATGCAGCCCGGAAGGAACGCCAGTACGCCCAAAGACTAAATATAACACGCCAGCAGCCACTGGTATCAGCGTTACGTTATAGGCAAAAGCCCAGAACAGGTTTTGTTTAATGGTCCTCATGGTGCGTTTGCTCAAAGATATTGCGGTCACAATGCCGCCCAGATCACCGCTGATGAGCGTTACATCACCGGTTTCCATAGCCACATCAGTTCCAGTGCCTATGGCGATTCCAACGTTTGCCTGAGCCAGCGCCGGGGCATCGTTTATGCCATCTCCGACCATCGCCACCACCTTGCCCTCATCCTGCAACCTCTTGACCTCTGCCGCCTTATTCTCAGGCAAGACCTCAGCCAATACGCGGTCAATGCCTGCTTCCCGGGCAATGGCTTCAGCTGTACGCGTGTTGTCACCCGTGATCATCACCACCTCAATACCCAACCTGTGCAATGCCTCAACTGCCTCTTTGGCATCTGGTTTCAGAGTATCAGCCAGGGCAATGATACCAGCCGCTTTACTATCAACACTGAAGAATAATACAGTTTTGCCTTCGCTCCATAGCCGCTCTGCCTCTTTAGTCATGCCATCCAGTGAAATCCTCTTATCCTTAATTAGAGTAAGGTTGCCTAGCAACAGGCGCTTACCACTTACCTTAGCCTCAACCCCATGTCCAGGCATAGCCCTAAAGTCCAAAGCCTCAGATAATTCCAGATTCTTCTCCGAGGCTGCTTTGACTATAGCCTGCGCCAGTGGATGTTCTGAATCATGCTCAACTGAAGCCGCCAACCGCAGGACTTCAGCTTCAGCAAAAGATGTTGAACCGATTATATCAGTAACCATAAGTTCACCACGGGTGAGTGTTCCAGTCTTGTCCAGCAGCACAGAATTTATCTTGTGTGCCCTCTCAAGAGCTTCTCCACTCCTGATGAGTACGCCATTTTCGGCCCCTTTGCCGGTGCCGACGATGATGGCTGTCGGCGTAGCCAAGCCCAGAGCGCAGGGGCAGGCGATAATCAGCACAGCTACAAAATTGAGCAGGGCATAGGTCAGTGTCGGCTGCGGCCCTAGGAAATACCAAATACCAAAGGTGAGTATGGCAATGCCGATCACAGCAGGCACAAAGTAGCTGGAAATTACATCAGCCAGGCGCTGAATAGGTGCTTTGCTTCCCTGAGCCTCCTCGACCAGCCTGATAATCCGAGCCAGCGTAGTATCCTTACCCACCCTCGTTGCCTCGAATTGAAAACTACCCATCCTGTTGATAGTGCCACCGATGACCGTGTCACCAACCTTCTTGTCCACCGGGATACTCTCCCCGGTTATCATAGATTCATCTATGCTGGAATATCCCTGGCGGACAATGCCATCAACAGGTATCCGCTCACCCGGCCGCACAAGTATAATGTCTCCAACCTGCACATCATCCACAGAAATCTCCATCTCTTTGCCATCGCGGATTACAGCGGCTGTTTTCGGCTTGAGGCCAATGAGTTTCTTTATCGCCTCCGAAGTCTGCCCTCTAGCTCTGGATTCCAGAAACCGGCCCAAGAGAATCAGAGCTATAATCATGGAAGATGTGTCAAAATAAAGACCAAGCTCTATGCCAGCAGCGGCGAACAGTCCAGGAGCCACCACCACCATCACGCTGTAAAAATAAGCCGCCGAAGTGCCTACAGCGATTAGCGTATTCATATCGGCGGTCTTGTGCTTCAGGGCTCCCCACATCCCTTTGTAGAACCGCCACCCTGTCCAGAACTGCACCGGCGTAGCCAACACCCAGAGCAAATAAGGCTTCCATGGGAAATCAGGCCCCATGCTAAGCACCATTATCACCACAGCAAGGACAATGGCGAAGATAAACCTGTTTCTTAAACCCCTTATCTCGCGCTGGGAAGCCGTGGTGACATCTTCCAGCGTCGCTGCTTCTGACCCTAATCCGTAACCGGCCTCTTCAACCGCCCGTCGCATATCGGCAACATCGGTGCCCTCGACATACTCAACAGTGGCTTTCTCAGAAGCCAGGTTAACATTGGCTGAAATAACCCCGGGCACACTGGAAAGAGCTTCTTCCACACGGGCGACACAGGATGCGCAGGTCATCCCACTCACCGGGAATATGGACTTCTTGGTCGCTACCTTGTAACCCAATTCTGAGACGGTTTTCGCAATCTTGGCGAGGTCAACCTTAGAAGGGTCGTACTCCAAGGATGCTCTCTCAGAAGCAAAGCTGACATCGGCTTTTTCCACGCCGGGAGTCTGCGCAAGCCCTTTCTCAATGGTAGCCGCACAGGTTGTGCAGGTCATACCAGTTACATGGATGCGTGCCTTCTCAGGTTTCCTAGATTTCGATTTCTCAACCACAGCAAAGCACCTACCCCACATTAATCTCTTATCATTGTCAACATCATCTTGAACTTTTCAATTGCCTTCAGGGCATGTGGCTGATTGGCCGGCATTATAACCACCTCGCCTCGTTTCACCCGAAGAGGTCTTCCCGAGATGCTGATTTCCGCTTCGCCATCGAAGACATGAACTAAGGCATCGAATGGTGCCGTGTGTTCACTCAGCCCCTGCCCCTGGTCAAAGGCAAATAAAGTTACTGTCCCGGTCTTCTTGCTTATTATCTCGCGGCTGACTACGGAGCCATCCTGATACTCCACCAGCTCAGCCAGTCCTGCAACCTGCGCTTCAAGTCGTTTTTCGATACGTGCCATATTTTCAATCACTGCTTGAATTAATCTTGCCAACTGACACAGGTTTTCATCCTACTTCAGCGCTGATGTCTATGCTGTCTACATCGTCTACATCTTTCAGCGAAGAAACTATGCCGACCAGGGTGCCGGAAATAATGTCGTTTGGAAATGGGGTAAGTGGAATATCTTTGCCATTGACAGTGATTTCCACATTGCCCTTTTTCTGATGAATTTTCAGGTTCTTTATGACTTCCGTCCCTTTCAGCGAAGAAACCGCAGCCAACGTGGTTCGAGCCAAGAACTCCTCGACAAAGGGGTTCATGTCAATTGCTTTTTCATTTACCCTAAGTGTCGCCCTAAAGTTTTTCTTCATTTCGCACCTCCATGCCTTTGATTATTTCCCTACCAGAGAAAGGCATTGCTAAACAAAACCGTGCTCTTTGTGCTTCTGGGCGATTACTTCGGCTAGATTGTCTAACGCCTTAAAATCCGCCTCTCTCGGATATCCTTTGCACAGTATCGGCTCTAATAATTCTACCTTGAGATTGGGCAACATTCCGACAAGTTGCTCTACTGTTTTACCCCCCCAGCCATAGGAACCAATAATTGAGGCAAATTTCAAATTTGGTCTAACGGCGTTTGCTAGGAAAGCAGCATAGACAGCATTCGGATGTGGGCCTGCTAAAACCGTAGGCGTACCGATAACAACCGTCGCTGCATCGACCAACGCTATCGCCAGTTTGCCAAGGTCAGTAACCGTGAGGTCAAACTGTTTAACCGTCACACCCCTTTGAGCTAAAGCTTCAACAAAATACGCCACCATCTTGCGGGTGCTGCCATGCATCGATACATAAGGCAGGATCACAATATTCTTAGGCTCATCGAAGACCCAGCTATGATAAGCCTTGATAATAAACTCCGGTTTATCGTACATGGGACCATGGCTGGGAGCGATAATGTCAATCTGGTAGTCCTTTACTTTCTCCAAGTTTTTCTGGATAATCGTTCGGAAAGGCATCATGATTTCGGCATAATACCTCTTGGCCGCCTCGTATACCTGCCCTTCATCGGTCACATACATGTCAGTTGTAGCCAGATGAGAGCCAAAGAAATCACAAGAAAATAGAACTCTTTCTTCTTCTAAGTAGGTCACCATAGTCTCAGGCCAGTGAACCCACGGAGTATGAACGAACTCCAGTGTTCTATCTCCCAGCGAAATAGTCTCTTTGTCCTCGACAGTTGTGAAACTGTCCCCTGGAATCAGAAGCAGGTCTATAAGCATCCCTTTACATTTTTGCGTGCAAACAACCTTCGCCTTAGGGTATCTCTCAAGGACCCGGGGGATGCTGCCAGAATGGTCCTGCTCAGCATGATGCGCCACCACATAATCTATGTTTTTAACCTTAAGTTCTTCCAGATGATTCAACAACACCTGCCCCATAGGCGGGTCTACTGTATCTATAAGAGCCGTCTTTTCGCTGCCCTTAATCAGATACGAGTTGTAGCTGGTGCCATCGGGAAGAGGTATAAGCGAATCAAAAAGCCGCCTGTCCCAGTCAATCGCCCCTACCCAGTAAATACCATGCCCTATCTCCCTCGGTTCCACCTTATTCCTCCTTCAAAATTCCATCAATCTCTTCTCGCCCTCGATCTTCTTTATCTCCGTTATGTCCTGAGTAACTTCCAATGTGCCTAGATATCTGCCTGTCTTGTCCCTCACGGCAAAATATCTTATGTATACCTTTCTCCCCTTGAGATCTATCCAGAATTCAGCCGAATCTCTTTTGCCACTCTTAAAGTCGGACAATATCTGGTTTACTTTGTCCACACTTTGCTGTGGATGACAATTCTGAACCGATTTTCCAACCACTGCAACCGGCCGTTTGAAGATTCTCGTTTCATGCTTATTCCAAAACTTGACTAAATCGCTCTCGTCAACGAAGGAAATCTCTACAGGTATTGCCTCTAATATTGCCGCTAGCTGTTCTTTGTTCAGGTTTTCTATCACTGCTTTTTATCCCTCCACTTTCTCAAACTGGTCTTTGCTGGCGCCGCAGACAGGACACACCCAGTCATCCGGTATCTTTTCGAAAGCTGTACCTGGCTTTATTCCACCATCAGGATCGCCCAGCTCAGGGTCATAAACATAGCCACAAATCGTGCACTTATATTTCGCCATTTTCGGTGCTGCCTCCTTTTTCTCTTCAATGTAGACTGGAGCTGTTTTCGGAGTGCTGCCTCTCTTGACCTGATGATAATAAGCATAGGTCATTGGCTCCCCTTCTTTGAGGACATCCGCGGCTACAATTTCTCCTATAAATATGGTATGAGTACCGACCTCTACTTGATTAATCATCTTAGCCTCAAGATAAGCCAAAGTATTGTCGAGCACTATCGGCGCACCGGTTTCGCCCAGCTTATAACTAATGCCTTTGAGTTTATCTACATCCCTGCCTGACCTGAAGCCAAAGCCTCCGATGAAACTTAAAGGCGTATCCTGTGACAGAATTGAGACTGTAAACACTTTACTTGTAGAGACAAACTCGTTAGTCAGATTCTGCTTATTGAGAGCCACAGCGATAATAGGTGGCTCAGCACAAACCTGAAAGACGGTGTTGGCAATCTGGCCGTTGAGCTTGTCGTCCTTTTTGGAACATACCACATACAGGCCATAACCCAATGCATAGAGCGCTTTCAGGTTCATAATTCACCCCTCCTGCCAATTCAAATTACAAGGATTCCTTCCTTGTGACCGCGTTTTCAAACGATCCCATTACATAAACACCTTAACCACCATCAAGTGAATGATGTTCGGTTTTTCTAAACCACCCCGCCGGGTCAACAAGGTACTCACGATAGTCAACTAAAGCCAGATAGTGGCCTCTCTCCTCAGCAGCCAGTGAAGTATAGAGTTTTTTCTCGGCATCATAGGCAGCTCCCTCACCATGGCTAGTGTAGAATTTCTCAGTCTTGTTCTCCATTTCCATAGCTTTAGCTATAGTATCAAGCTCTGTGCCGGCTGCCTTCACATTAGTGACGCCTGCCCTCATCGCCTCGGAGAATAAGGTGTTAAGTATGTCACCTTTCCTAGGCTGAATGCTAACCTCAGGCCAAGCTTTTTGCTCTTTTATAGTGTTATATATGTCTTCAAATCTCTGCCGGTGCTTATCCTCCTCAGCCGCCAGCCACTCAAAAAGCTCTCTGCCCACCTTGTTAACACTTTCTCGGCTGGCTTTCTGATAATATTGCTTGCCATCGATCTCCATCTGAATAGCAAATTGAATTGCCTCTAAAGTCTTGCCATACTCTTCTTCCATATTAACCTCATTATCCTGATTTTCTCACAAAGACCTTATATACCCCCTTATATTCCTCTATACCCAAGAATTCATTACCCGTCGTCTTACACCAGTTTGGCATATCTTGTTTTATACCCGGATCATCGGCTAAAATTTCCAACACCTGCCCAGGTTCTAACTCCTTCATTTTCTTGGCAGTATGCACAATAGGCATCGGGCAATAAAGTCCAACGCAATCCAAAGTCTCGTCTGCTTTCACCCGTTTCTCCTGAACTGAAGGATTTATCTTTATTTTCCTCCCTTTCTTAACGGCGCGCCGCATTCAGGGCATGCAGTTGCTTCTTTATCCGTCACCATTATCTGGCAACTAACACAATAGCTGAGGACTGCCCCACAAGCATGACAGAGGGGACAGCTAGCGATAACCTCCTCTTCACAGTAAGGGCAGAGGCATTTTCCCTGCTTCTTAGTCTTCTTCTCCTTCTTCATGTTCCTCTCCTTTCTCTTCCAGACCTTCGATTTTGATTCCTTTCTTCTGGGCGTAGTCACGAATCGCTTTCCGCAACGCCTGAGCCCCAAGGTTAGAGCAGTGATACTTGTTCTTGGGTAAGCCCTCTAATTCCTGAGCTACCAGGCTGGGCGTGATTTTCACAGCCTCTTCCAGCGTCTTACCCTTTGCCATCTCGCTGGTTATACTGGAAACGGCAACCGCAGCACCACAGCCAAAAGTCTGAAATTTGACGTCTTCAAGACGATTATCCTTCACCTTGATATAAAAAGTCATCATATCCCCGCAGACCGGGTTGCCTACCTCACCGATACCATCGGCATCCTTAATCTCGCCGACATTGCGGGGATTCATAAAATGGTCCATCACCTTTTCACTGTACATCGGCATATTACTTCACCCCCTCTTTTCTTTAATGAATTTAGCATATAACGGAGACATCTGCCGCAGTCTGTCAACAATGGGCGGCATTTTCTCCACTACATAATCTATATCCCTTTCATTATTGTCTAAACCCAAGCTAAAAAGCAAAGAGCCCTGTGCAATTTCATGGGGAAGCCCCATGGCAATAAGGACATGAGAAGCTTTCAGGGCCCGCGAAGTACAGGCTGAACCGCTGGAAGCAGCAATTCCCTGGCTATTTAGCAGCAGCAACATGGCTTCGCCTTCAATAAACTCAACGCAAAAGCTGGCATGGTGAGGCAACCGCTGAGTAGGGTGACCGGTAAGAATGGTATGGTCGACTGCAGCCAGCAAACCGTTAATTAACCTATCTCTTAGCTGGGAAAACTTTCTCATCCGCGCTGGCATATCTCTAATGGCTAACTCAGCAGCTTTACCCAAACCGACAATAGCCGGCACATTTTCTGTACCCGGTCTCCGCCCACCCTCCTGAACACCACCATCCATCAACGGAATAAGGCGAGTTCTTTTGCGCACCCATAAAGCAGCTGCTCCTTTGGGACCGTAGAACTGATTCGCCGCCAGGCTCAAGGCATCCACGCCCAGCTCATTCACATTCACTGGTACATTGCCCGTACTAGCCACAGCATCGGTGTGGAAGAGTACCCCAGCTTCTTTAACTCTCTTACTTATCTCAGCAATAGTCTGGATTGTGCCTACCTCTCCGTTGGCATGCATAACGGACACCAATATTGTGTCCTTTCTAATATTTCTGGCTAACTCATCAGGGTCAACCAGCCCGTATTTATCCACCGGCACCAGAGTAAGGTCAAAGCCAGCCTTCTCCAAAGTCCGGACGGCATTAAGCACAGAAAAATGCTCTATTGCCGAGACGATTATATGTTTCCCCTTCCCAATCTGACCTTGAGCCAGCCCTTTGACTGCCAGATTATTAGCTTCACTGCCAGTCGAAGTAAAAACTATCTCATCCGGACTGCCACCAAGGAGGCTAGCAACCTGTTCCCGAGCTTTTTCAATTGCCTCTCCGGGTTCATCACCCCATGAGTGAAACGATTGAGGATTGCCATAGACATCGCTGAAATACGGGAGCATCGCCTCCAGCACCTCAGGTAATACCGGAGTTGTAGCTACATAATCTAGATAGACTCTTCTTTCAGGCTTCTTTTCATTCCCTGTTGTCACATCTCCTCCTACTTCACGGATTTCGCCTTTCGCGCCTGATATCTGTTCAAGCCTTCATCAAAAAGACGTTCCTCCTCCTCGGTAATGACGATAAGAGGAGGCAACCCTACGGATTTTCCCTGAAGGTCAACAGCCACCATAACATAATAGGCAGTTAGCGCTGGAAGCCGCTTACCGGTGAGAAGATTCTCCGCCTCAACCTGTATCCGCACTTCCATTGATGAGCGACTGGTAAAAGTTATTTTGCCATGAATCAGCACCAGGTCTCCAACGCGCACCGGGTTATGGAAATTAATGTCTTCGACCATAGCAGTGACTGGGTTAGCACGGCTATGACGGGCAGCTACCACACCGGCAGCGTTATCCATCAGCTTCATCAACTCGCCACCATGGACAAATCCGGCTGGATTGGTCTGATGCGGTAACATAAGCTGCGCCATCTCAACCGCTGAATGCCCTACTGTCCTGCCCTTAAATTCCTTGCTCTTGTCCAATGTTTCCAGCATCTCATGGAAATTCTTCTCATGCTTCGCCTCAACTTTGCCCATTCGATGGAAAAAATCGGCAATCTCATCAAAGCCCTCATCCTTAGCCGTTTTTGCTGACCCCGGATATAATTTAGTCGCCTCTTCATGTTCACGCTCAACAGCCAGTTTCAGATTCGTCGCCATATCACCCAGGCTGCCAAGGAACTTGAACTCATGCTCAGCATGTTCTGCTTCATTATGAGCCGTCGCCAAAAACATATCAGCTATCTGCTCCAAGCCAGCTTCTCTGGCAGCCTCGGCAAAGTATGTATAGCTAGCATGGGTACGTAGCTCTCTAGCAAAGGCCTTATGTAAATTTTCTTCTGTTTTACTCCCTTTTAGCTGCATAGTTCTCCCTCCGCGGTGCAAAGATACGAAGAGTGCTTGCTAAACCTGACTGCCCTCTATTAACTTAGTCTAGACTAAAACAAAGCCTGTGTCTGCGACCTTTGTCTCACACTAATAGTGCAGCAGGACTTTACATGCTCAGCCCAGCCTCTGAAGATAGCGATGGGCTTGAAGGGCTGCCTTAGCCCCCTCGCCTGCAGCAACCACTATTTGTTTTTCTGGTACACTGGTGACATCTCCAGCAGC
>Ga0209636_10006149_pt1 | contig 12267 bp, 11 predicted proteins | sample DeeMarSWOR152_54_FD_187464 | JGI IMG/M metagenome (GOLD analysis project Ga0209636, IMG submission 187464) | Marine sediment microbial communities from White Oak River estuary, North Carolina - WOR-1-52-54 (SPAdes) (version 2) | ecosystem: Environmental > Aquatic > Marine > Intertidal zone >...
TGAAATTCCTATGGTGCCGAAGGCGGGACTCGAACCCGCACAGGCATACGCCCACTAGACCCTGAACCTAGCGCGTCTACCAATTCCGCCACTTCGGCGCTTCTTGAGAATACGTTACAAAAATAGTATATTTTTGCTTCGAGAAAAGTCAAGGAAAATCGATTACGGAGTTTCCTGACTTTAAGGGGAAAACCAGGAAATTCCGGAAATCGATTAAATCAATCACAGGCACGGCTGCTAGCGGTCAATGGACATTATCATCGGAATCGAAACTATCCGAAGGAAATTTCGGAACCCCGTGCTCACCCTTGGAAACTTCGACGGAGTGCATCTGGGGCACCAGAGGATCTTTAAGGAGCTGAAGGAGGAGGCTCGAAATATTGATGGGGAGGCCCTCGTGTTCACCTTTGATCCCCACCCCCTCCAGGTCCTTGCCCCTCAGCGCTGTCCCCCGGCCATCACCCCCTTTAAGCAAAAAATGATGATGCTGGAAAGGTTGGGTATCGATGTGATCATCGTTGCCGCATTCGACCTTGATCTCGCCAACCTCACCCCCGAGGCATTCGTAAAACAGATCTTGGTGGACAAGATAGGGGCCAGGAAAATCCTCGTGGGCTACAACTACAATTTCGGCAAGGACAGAAAGGGCAACGTGGAGATGCTCAAACGGTTGGGCGAGAAATACGGCTTCGAGGTAAAGGTCATCGAGGCTCTGAAGGTGAACGATGTTCCCGTCAGCAGCTCAAAGATACGGGAGTTTATCCAAAGTGGCAAAATGGCGGAGGCCGCACAGTTGCTGGGAAGGAACTACCTGCTCATCGGGAAGGTCATCTGGGGAACGGACAGGGGGAAAACGCTGGGATTTCCAACGGCAAACCTGGAAGTCCTCAATGGCCTCTATCCCAAGACCGGGGTGTATGCCGTTGAGGTGATCATGGGGAACAAAACCTATCCGGGAGTTGCAGATGTGGGATACAATCCCACCTTCGGCCAAAATCCCCTCTCCGTTGAAGTTCATATCCTGGATTTCTCCCGGGATATCTATGGAGAGGAGATCCAGCTGATCTTCCACGAGAGGATGCGGGACGAGAAGGCCTTCGAAAATCCCGATGCATTAGCCCGCCAAATAGGGAAAGACATCAAGGCAGCCAGGAAAATCCTTCCTAAAAGCCCTCAGGCACCCCGCCGATCCAATCAATCCCTCCTCTGATAAACGATTCTTCCCGCGGCAACGGTCAATTCCACGATGCCCCGTAGTCTCCAACCATCAAAGGGGGTATTCCGGGATTTCGATCGAAGAGCAGCCTTTTCAACGACGAATTCCCGATTTTCATCGAAAATGGCCATATCCGCCCGCGAGCCCTTGGACAGGGTTCCCTTGCTGAGGCCTAGAATTCTTGAGGGGTTCGTGGAAAGTTTGGCAATGGCATCATCCAAGGGAAGCACTCCTTCATCCACCAGTCGCAGGGTCAGGGGCAGTGCCGTCTCCAGCCCGATGATTCCGCTGGGTGCCAGGGGGAAATCCAGTGCCTTTGAGGCTGCATCATGGGGGGCGTGGTCGGTGGCTATGGCATCGATGGTCCCATCCCTCAAACCTTCCTTGATTGCCCTTATATCAAGGGCAGTCCGGAGGGGGGGATTGATCTTGGCGTTGGTGCCGTAATCCCTCACGGCTTCCTCGGTCAAGGTAAAATAGTGAGGGGTGGTTTCAGCCGTTATCGGGAAATCCCTCGCCTTGGCCCATCGGATCAGCTCAACTGACCCGGCCGTGCTCACGTGGCAAATGTGAAGCCTCCCCCCGGTCAGATCGGCCAGGATGATATCCCTGGCCACCATAATCTCCTCCGCGGCCTTCGGAATTCCCTTTAGCCCCAACTCCCTGGAGAGATCGCCCTCGTTCATGACCCCTCCCCTTGAGAGGTTGAGATCCTCGCAGTGGGAGAGAATCGGAAGCCCCAATTTCCTCGAGGATTCAAGGGCGCTCCGCATCAGGCCGCTATTCATTATAGGATTCCCATCGTCGCAGAAGGCCACAGCTCCAGCCTCCTTCAGTGGCCCAAATTCGGCAAGCTCCTCCCCCTTAAGCCCCTTTGAAACAGCCCCAACGGGAAACACATCGATGATCCCAACTGCCTTTGCCCTCTCGATAATGAGGCGGGTAACGGAAGCGCAATCGTTCACGGGAAGGGTATTGGCCATGCATGCGACGGTAGTAAAACCTCCTGCAACTGCCGCCAAACATCCCGTCTCAATGGTCTCCTTGTGCTCATAACCCGGCTCACGAAGGTGGACATGCATATCGACAAGGCCCGGGACAACGGTCTTGCCATCCGCATCGATGCCTTTTGCCCCTTTTTCTGCGGCATCGATACCCCTCCTCACCTCGGCTATGACGCCATCCTCCACGAGGATATCCAAGATTTCGTTCACTCCATTGCCGGGATCAACCACCCGGCCGCCCTTAATTAACAGCCTCATATATTCAACCCAAGGATAAAGAGCAAGCTAAAAGACTGAGCTCCATACCCATCACCGGATGAGCTTCGCAAATCGACTCCATCTCACCTTGCCCAGCAAGTCATTCGCCTTCTTGTTATAGGAGAAATAGATGATAAAGGCCTTTCCCTTCACGGCCGATAGATCGACGAACCCCCAGTACCGACTGTCCTGGCTATTATCCCGGTTATCCCCCAGGACGAAGAGGGAGTTGGTGGGGATGACTTTGGGTCCATAATTATCCCGCGGTCGGAGATAGCTCGGGACGAAGGGTCCATTACGGTTCCTGTAGTCTCCCCACGGATCTTCGATGGGCCTTCCATTGATGAATATCTGCTTATCCTTGATCTGTATCTCCTCTCCCTCGGTGGCGATCACCCTCTTGATGAAATCCTTCTTGGGATCCTCTGGATAGATGAAAACGATGATATCGCCCCTCTTGGGCTTATGAAAGGTCAGGAATTTCTTACCGACATAGGGGATCCGGATGCCATAGATGCACTTGCTGACCAGGATGTGATCGCCCACCAAGAGGGTGGGCTCCATAGAACTTGACGGGATTTTGAAGGCCTGGACCAGAAAGGTCCGGATTACCAGGGCAATGACAAAGGCGATAATAAAAGCCTCGGCATATTCGCGAACGGTGCCCTTCTTGCCAGCCTGTTTCATGGTGGTCGTCTTAGTCATGGGTTTATCCCCCGAAAAAATCGAAGAGGTCTTGTCAAGAACGAATGGGCAACAGTCCGTGAAGACCTGAGCCCAATTGTTCCTATCGTTCGGGCAAGGGGGGAATATACGTCGGCAATTTCTCCCTCTGTGCGATATGTTTGGCCTCCTGCTTCGCCTCATCCAAAGTCCGGTAGTGGCCAATTCTAACCTGATACATCCTCCCCTTTCCTGAGATAACATGGGTGGTGATGTAGGCTGGGTAGCCCTTCCCCCTCAGGTTCCCTGTTAAATCCTCCGCCTGTTCCCTACGGGCGAAGGAACCCACCTGAATGGTGAAGGGAGCATCCGCCGAGAGGGGCTTTTCTGAAGGCTTCCCCTCTCCCTTCCTCGGACTGGTTTCGGCCGTGGAAACCCCTCCCTTGGCCTGGGTTTTGGTGGGTGGTTCTTTCTTCAAGAGTTTCTCATAGAAGGTCAGGGATAGATCCTCGCTCGGGGCAACCTCACCTTTAGGGGAGGACTCGGGGACTGCCCTGCCACCCTCTTCCGATCTCTTGGCTTTTCCGGGGATCTTGCTTTCCACCTCCGCGGTCGATTCCAGCACTTTCTTCCTCTCGGGTGCCGTTGCCTTTCGGCTGGACGCGAGCTGATGTCCCAACCATAAGCCAATGAAAAAAACGATCCCGTAGCTCAAGAGCACCCGTCCCAACCTCCTTCGGGTGCCCTGACCTTTTTCCCTATTCATCCCCTTATGAACCCCTGCTGTTTTCCATCCCGAGGATTACATCTTCTCGGGAGCCGAAATCCCCAATATGCCGAGGGCGCTCTTGATCACCCCCTTTATCGCATGGACCAAAAGCAGGCGCGCCCTGGTTATTTCCATCTCGGATGAGATGACGCGGTGTTTATTGTAATAGCTATGGAAGAGACTGGCCAGCTCCATCAGGTAAAAGGGGATTCGATGCGGCTCGAGGGAGAGGGCACTTGCCTCAATAACCTCGGGGTATGTCGCGAGTCCTTTCAGGAGGTCCAATTCCTCCGGAAGACTGAGCACATGGGGATCGACATCCTCGAATCGCGGCAAACCGAGGCCCTTGTTCAGGGCCTCCCTGAAAATACTGCTTATTCGTGCATGGGCGTATTGGACATAGTAGACGGGATTTTCAGAACTCTGCCTCTTGGCAAGCTCCAGGTCGAAATCCAGTTGGCTGTCAGGGCGCCTCATGAGGAAGAAGAACCTTGCCGCATCCCGGCCAACCTCGTCCACCACATCCCGCAAGGTGGTGAATTCCCCTGCCCGAGTCGACATGGCGACGGGCTTTCCATCCCGCATAAGGCTCACCAATTGGACAAGGACTATTTTCAAAACGGCTTCATCCTTGCCCATTGCCGATAGAGCGGCTTTCATCCGAGGAACGTATCCATGGTGGTCGGCTCCCCAAACGTTGACCAACACATCGAACCCCCGATCCAATTTGTCCCTGTGGTAAGCGACATCGGATGCGAAATAGGTCGTTTCGCCGGCGGCCTTTACCAGGACACGATCCTTCTCATCTCCGTATTGGGAGGTTTTTAGCCATAGGGCTCCATCCTTCTCGTAGGCGAGGCCCTTTCCTTTCAAATCCTCAATCGCCCTTTCGACTTTTTTCTGTCGATAGAGTTCCTTCTCGCTGAACCAAGCATCAAAATGGACCCCGAATTGGTCCAAATCCCTTTGGATTCCCCGGAGAATATCGTCGCCGCCAAAAGAGGCCAATGACCGGAGCGAATCCTCCGGGGGATGATGGAGATATTCATCCCCCCTCTCCTTGACCGCCTTTTTCGCTATTTCCACTATGTAATCGCCCTGATAGCAATAATCGGGAAACTCGACCTCCTTTCCCAGTACATGAAGATAGCGGAGGAAAACCGATTCGCCCAGGATATTCATCTGCCTTCCCACATCATTGATGTAGTATTCCCTGAAAACTCGATAATCACACGACTCAAAGATGCTCGCCAAGGCGTCCCCGATTGCGGCCCCTCTTCCGTGTCCAACGTGCAAGGGTCCCGTTGGGTTGGCGCTGATGAACTCCACTTGAACCCTCCGCCCCTCGCCTATCTTGCCCCTGCCGAAGTCCTCTCCCTTTCGCTGGATCTCTTCCAGGACAGAGTACCACACGCTCCCCTTCAGATAGAAATTGATGAACCCCGGGCCGCCAATTTCCGCTTTTTCGATGACTCCTTCTTCATCCTCCAATTGGCTCAGGATGATTTGAGCAACTTCTTGGGATGGCTTCCCCTCCTGACCCGTCATGAGCATCGCGATGTTGGTTGCATAATCGCCGTGGTACTTGTCTTTTGGGGATTCGAGAATCAACGGGGGAATCTCCCTGCTCCTCAGCAACCCCTTGTCCATACAACGGCGAATTGAATCGCGTATCAGTTCCGTAAGGGTCTTTTTCATCTCACCGTGCTCTCTCTGAAGGCTCGCTTCCCCCTTCGCTTATTGACCGCTCTTCTCGCGGGCCTCCTCTCTCTCTGCCAACTCAAACCGACCAATTCCCCGTAGACCTCGGGACGCCTATCCCTGAGAAAGGTCCACTCCTTCCTTGTCGTGCCTATGTCCCTCAAATCGATACTGGCAAAAACGATGCCTTCTTGCATACCGCTGGGCCTATCGACAAGCTCTCCCTCCGGCGTCACACAGAAACTCTTCCCATAGAAATCCTGTTTCTCCTCACTGCCAACCCGATTTACCCGAAAGGTGAACAGGCCATTGGTAATGGCGTGAGCCCTCATGACGGTCTCCCATTTATGGTGAGAGGCAAAGGCGGCAGCAGTGGGGGCAAAAATTATCTGAGCCCCTTTGACACCCAATATCCTCGCTCCCTCGGGAAAGAAATTATCCCAGCAGATTTGAACGCCTATCTTAGCATATTTGGTATGGAATACCGGAAACCCCATATCCCCTGGGGAGAAGTAGAACTTCTCCTCCCAGAGGGGAATCTGGGGAATGTGAACCTTCCTATAGCCCCCCAGCACCCTCCCGTCCGCATTGATAACGGCCACCGTGTTGTAATAAACCCCTTCGATTCCCTCCTCAAAGAAGGGACAGATGAGAACCGCTGATTTCTCCTTGGCCACTTTCCGCATCATTTGGATGGACTGTCCGTTTATCGGCTCTGCGAGGGCGAAATTCCTCCGATCGATGTCCTTCGGGAACCAATGGGTGTTGAACAGTTCCTGGAAGCTGATAATCTTCGCGCCTTTGTCTGCCGCCAGTTCAGCAAGCCGCACCGCCTTTTGAAGGTTTTTTTCCTTGTCCTCAACGCAGGCCATCTGAATCCCACAAATTTTCAGCATTTTCCCATTCCCCCTATCGTAGTCCCTTCGCCAGCCTTTCGAGTCGTCAAACCGATCTTGACGGAGAATTGTAACAGACTGAAAAACGACCTGTCAAGGAAACCCCTGGCGGGATTTGCCACTGGTCTTCTCATTTTCCTTGTGGACGGGGTTAGCGTCTGATATCATATGGCCATCAAGGTGATCTTAATTGGCGCCATACGCTCCGGAGATGGATGCGACAATATGGGATTTCAAAAGACATCACTCCAGGGAAAACAAGGTGCTTCAAGGGGGAACTTTGGAGTTGAAAGGGAATTGCCGACGAAAACAAGGGAACGAAGCGGTAGGGGTTTCACAATGCTCTTTCCAACAATAATCATGGGACTCATTGCTGGTACCTTAATACTGGTTGGTTACCTCAGGGGAGGGGGACAGCATATCACTGGATTGAGAACGGCGGGGAATATGACCATCCAGATTCTCCCCCTTTTGGTATGTGCGTTCACCGCGGCGGGTATGGCACAAGTCCTCATCCCACATGATATTTTGGCCAAATGGGTAGGTGCCGAATCGGGCATACGGGGAATTATGATCGGCACCGTAGCGGGCGGCTTCGCACCTGGGGGACCCTATGTAAGCCTGCCCATCGCGGCCGCCCTTTTGCGATCAGGGGCAAATGTGGGAACCATGGTGGCATTCTTGACTGGCTGGTCATTATGGGCAGTCAGCCGACTACCCATGGAAGTTGGCATCATGGGCTGGAAATTTACCCTTATCCGACTCGCCTGTACCTTCTTCTTTCCGCCCGTGGCGGGGATAGTGGCCAACAGATTTTTCTCAAACCTTATATGAGCCCGTCGTCCCCTCACAAGGGGCGAGAAACGAGGGGTAAGTCGGCGCCGAAAAGCGGCTCAATTTGGCCTTGCTTTTTTGAATCCTTACAATATAATGCTATTTTTAGTAATTGGCCCGTGAACGAAAATGAGAGGATTCTAATCTTCTCTTAATCTGGCTCTAATCCCGCTAGTCTATAATTTAATGGGAGATCCTTGAAAATTTAAGGAAACAAGCTCTGAGTGCAAAATTATACGGTGCTGCAGTGTTGCGGTCGGAAGGGGAAAAGAGGTTAGAGGTTGGAGGCAGAAGGAGAAATGTCAAATGTCAACGGGCTGTTGCCCATATCCCTGGAGCGCTAGGTTATTATGTGCTGCAGTCTGGAGGCAGAAGGAAAAATATCAAAGTTCAAAATACAAATGACAATGAGTTGGTTGTATTAGTTTGATTGGTTTTATTGGTTAAAAATGGAAAGTTCAAATGACAAATGACGGGGTCCGAAACACAAGCACGAAATACACGGACACGATCCTCTAACGCGGTCATCCGTCCGCCGTCGTCGGTCCTAATGATCACGGACACGAGAGGCAATGTCAAAGTCCAAGGTTAGGAATCCCTGGAAAACCGGAAAAACGAACTCTGAGCGAAGGGGAATTTGGCTAATAACCCGCGAATCATTGAAGCGAAGGGACAAGGGTTTTCTCCGACATGGAAAAATATTTTGAGCGTTGAAGAACGGGGCTTTGGAGATCTTGATTAGGGAAATCGATGCGAATCCTCATCGTTGAGGACGAAAAAAAGGTTGCCAGCTTTCTCAAAAACGGCCTTGAGGAGGAACATTACGCCGTCGATACCGCTTTCGATGGGGAAGAGGGGCTCGCCCTTGCCCACATCAACGAGTACGATCTCATCATTTTGGATATTATGCTCCCCAAATTAGATGGCATGGAGGTCTTGAGGCGAATCCGTGCCAACGGATCGTGCGTGCCTATCATAATGCTCACTGCAAAGGATTCAACGGATGAAATCATCAGTGGATTGGACAGCGGGTCAGACGACTATCTGACCAAACCCTTTTCCTTTGCCGAGCTCTTGGCGAGGGTAAGGGCCCTACTCCGGAGGGGGATAAAGGAGAGAACCGATCTCCTCAAGGTTAGCGACCTCAGTCTATCGATATCAACCCACCAGGTAAAAAGGGGAGAGAAAAAAATCGAATTGACGCCGAAGGAGTATGCCCTCCTGGAGTACTTCATGAGAAATCCCAATCGCGTATTGACGAGAACCCTCATTGCCGAACACGTTTGGGATTACTATTTCGACTCCTCTACCAATATAGTAGATGTTTACGTAAACTATCTCCGCAAAAAAATCGACCGAGGATTTGAGAAGAAGTTAATCCATACCATCAGAGGTTCCGGCTATATGATGAAGGATGAACCATGCTGTTGAGGAACATCCGATTTAAACTGACCCTCTGGTACATTGTCATCCTGGGAATCATACTGACTTCCTTTAGCACGTTCCTCTATCTGACCCTCTCCAGGAGTCTATACAAGGGCATCGATATAAAAATCAAATCCATTGCCGAGGTGATCGCCTCTTCCTCCACGAACCCTTACTCCCAGTATAGCTTCAGCAACATCGATCGCATGTTGGAAGATTCCTTCGGCGTAAGACCGGTAACGAAGTTCATCCAGGTATTGGATGAATCGGGAAGGATCGGCAGGAAATCGGATAACCTCCAACACTTTCAACTCCCCATCTCCATTCGAACCCTCAAAAACGCATCTCAGGGAAAGGTTACCTTCGAAACGATAAAGGCGCTGGGGGAATATCCCCTTAGAATGGTGACCGTTCCTGTCATTCGAGGCCGAAATCTCATCAATATCGTCCAGGTGGCGACTTCTTGGGAACAGGTGGAGGAGGCCCTCAATACCTTGCTACTCATTTTGTGGATCACCGTTCCCTCGGCGCTCGTTGTTGCCAGTTTAGGGGGGCTGTTCCTGGCTAACAAGGCCCTCAGGCCCGTCGATGAAATCACCAAAACGGCCCGAATGATCACCTCAAAGAACTTGGAACAAAGGATCAAGCTGAGAAAGAGCAACGATGAAATCGGACGGTTGGCGGAAACGTTCAATGATATGATATCCCGGCTGGGCCGATCTTTTAAGCAAATGCGACAGTTCAGTGCAGATGCCTCCCATGAACTGAGGACTCCCTTAACCATCGTCAAGGGCGAAATAGAGGTGGGGTTGAGGAAACAGAGGCCTCTCGAGGAGTATCGGAGGATATTGAAGAGCAACCTGGAAGAGGTTGACCACATGAGCCAAATCGTCAACGATCTCCTCTTCCTGTCCAAGGCAGATATGGGGGAAATCCAGCTCCAAAGGAACCGCATCGACCTGGCACAATTGGTAACCGAAGTCCACGCTCAAGCGAAAATGATCGCCATGGCAAAGGATATTGAGGTCAGTATGAGCACGGATTCCCATGTTGTGGTAATTGGAGATCGGCTCAGACTGAGGCAACTGCTCCTGAATTTGGTGGACAACGCTGTTAAGTACACCCCCGAAGGGGGGGAGATGGTGATCTCGCTGGAGAGCAATGATAGCCAGGTCAAACTCCGGGTTCTGGATAATGGGATCGGGATCTCCCCCGAGGATCAACCTCATATCTTTGACCGCTTCTTCCGAGTGGATAAGGCCAGGTCGAGGGAGGCAGGGGGGAGCGGATTGGGCCTGAGCATATGTAAGTGGATTATCGAGGCCCACGGCGGGGAAATCTCCGTCGAAAGCGAGCCGGGAAAGGGAAGCACATTCACAGTAACCCTTCCAGTGGCTCCTCCAGAGGAGGAATTGACAGGAGCGAAATCAATGGCAAAGGTCCCCGCCTTCCAAGATTAGAGGATTTTAATTTCTTTTTAACCCCTTTTTAACCTTCCTTCCTTATAATTTTTCTATAGCCTCGACATAGCCCTACCGAGAAAGACCCAAAGGAGGGAAGAGATGTTCTTTAAACTGATCTTGGAGGGAGGACATCTAGGCGCCGGGAAGAGTTATGATATCGTCAGGTATTTGAGAGGGAGGGATATCGTATCCGTCCTCAGCTGGGCATTCCAAATCCCCAGGGCCAAGAAGAAGGATAGCGGAAAAGGGATCAAGCTGATCAAGGAAATCAGCGAGAAGGAGTACCTGGTGGGAAAGAAAAGGGAAAAGACCGATCCCTATCTCAATCCCCCTGGACGACGCCTCCGGAGCAGCCAACGGTATGACGCACGGGGGGGAAGGATATGCTGAAAAGGCAAATACGTTTCAGCAGAAAATGGATTCCCGTCCTCATAGCCATCGGCATAGGGTTGGCCTTCATCGGCATTCTCAAGGACAGAGACATAGGGGCCCTGGAGCTGTTCAAAGGAAAGAAAGAGGAGGCGAGAGGTGAAGCGGGGCGTCCGGGGTCCTTTACCAATCTGGCTAAGAGGCTGAAGCCTTCGGTTATCAATATCAGGTCGACCAAATTGGTCAAACATCCCCTATGGAGCCCCTTCGCCCCGAGAAGCCCCTTTAGGGATTTTTTCGGGGAGGAATTCTTCGAACGCTTTTTCGGGGAAACCCCTCCCAAGGAATTCCCCCAAAACAGCCTCGGCTCTGGATTCATTATCGATGCACAAGGGTACATCCTAACCAACAACCACGTGGTCGAAAAGGCAGACGAGATTAAGGTTATCCTCTCCAACGAGGAGGAGTTCGACGCCGAGGTCGTTGGGCGTGATCCGAAGACCGATATCGCCCTGATAAAAATCAAAACGACGAGACCCCTTCAGCCGGTTACCCTGGGGGATTCCGAGAATCTGGAGGTGGGAGAGTGGGTAATCGCCATCGGGAATCCCTTCGGCCTTGAGCATACCGTTACCGCTGGGATCGTTAGCGCAAAGGGTCGGGTGATCGGCTCAGGCCCATACGATAACTTCATTCAAACGGACGCCTCCATCAACCCCGGAAATAGCGGTGGTCCCTTGATCAACATGAAGGGAGAGGTTGTTGGCATTAATACCGCCATTGTCGCGGGGGGCCAGGGAATTGGATTCGCCATCCCCATCAACATGGCAAAGCAGATTCTTCCCCAATTGAAGGAGAAGGGGGAGGTTACCAGGGGATGGTTAGGAGTATTGATTCAAAAGGTAACGCCGGAACTAGCCAAACAGTTCGGCCTGGAAAAAACCGAGGGGGCATTGGTCGCCAAGGTGTTCGAAGACAGCCCGGCGGAAAAGGCCGGCATAAAGCGAGAGGATATCATCATCGAGTTCGACCACAACAGAATCCACAAGATGAGCGAACTCCCGAGGATCGTTGCCAATACTCCCGTTGGAAAGCAAGCCGAGGTCGTAGTCATCAGGCAAGGGGAGGAGAAAAAACTGGATGTTGTGGTGGGTAAGTTGAAGGAGGAGAAAATCGCGAAGGCCGAGGGGTTCGCCACCGAGAAAGAGCTCGGGTTGACCGTCCAGGAGCTCACCCCTGAGATCGCAAAACACCTCGGAATATCCGAAAGAGCAGGAGTCTTGGTGTCAGAGGTTAAGGTGGGCAGCCCAGCCCATAGAGCGGGTATCCGTAGGGGCGATATCATAAAAGAGATCGATCGTCAACCGATCGAGGACCTTAAGGGATATAAAGGACAAATGGCCAAAGTGAAGGCCAAGGAAGACATCCTCATGTTGATCCAAAGGGAGGAGAATGCCTTCTTCGCCGTTGTGGAAAGGGGGTGACACATTCCCCCTTATCCTTTTCCCGAGTCAATTCCCCTGAAGGCAGGGTTAAACAGTGGCCCTGCCTTTCTTCTTGTAAACGCGGTTCTGTCCTGGTAGCATAGGCCCATGAGGCGGCCTAACCAAAAGATTACCATCCTCCTTTTCGTCCACAAAGGTCCATCTTTCCGTCCATACCCTCGAGC
>Ga0209636_10006151_pt1 | contig 12266 bp, 11 predicted proteins | sample DeeMarSWOR152_54_FD_187464 | JGI IMG/M metagenome (GOLD analysis project Ga0209636, IMG submission 187464) | Marine sediment microbial communities from White Oak River estuary, North Carolina - WOR-1-52-54 (SPAdes) (version 2) | ecosystem: Environmental > Aquatic > Marine > Intertidal zone >...
TAGCAGAGAATCGAGGAAACCGCCGAAGACTGTGGTTTCTCCGTAGATTCTTGCGAGGGCACCGTCTAATGCATCGCAAAAGCCGGAGGCTAGGAGGAAGATGGTAGCTGCTATTAGAAGAGACGGATTGGACAGCGAGATTCCATATAACAAAGCTGAGATTATTGCGAATATCACTCCGATGCCACTCACCTGATTCGGAGTTAACCCTACGCTGTGAGCAAGCTTCGCTTCGTAGGATATCCAGAGTTGAAACCTTTCCTTAAGCCTTGTCAGCAACTTGCCTCTATCCTTCCACAACTTTATGGTCACAATGTTTATTTAAAAACAGTCTCTCTGTAAAATAAGAACACGGAAGGACTTAACATGATCCATACAACTCCGTTAAAGATAAACGACAAAACAGCAACCGGCTTAAAGGTGGATTTACCTGACTCACCGCCACTCGTAATGATCATAGGACAAACAGGATTCATCATGTGCGGCTTCCTCAACATGGAAGCAGCGGAGAAACTGAACGTAGTTGCCGCAACTGTAAGTGGTGTCAGAAACTTTGAAGATGTTCTCGAGGCGGAGATTAAGGCGGTTACGTCTAAGGCTGAAAGGAAAGGAATAAAAGTTGGAATGAAAGGAAGAGACGCCGTTAAGCTGCTGCTCTAAGCTTTAATAGGCTATCGCAGCTCTCACCACATGCTCTGCCTTTCGTCCACAAACCACACATTTCCCATCTATTTTCTCTTCTGTGTCAACGGGCACTCCTAAAACTCGCGCGTCCACCTCTTCCTCCAGTCGATGACCACACTCTGCGCGGTTACACCACAAAACCTCAACGATGCCCGCCCTTTTCCGCAACAGTTGTTTCGCTTCCTCTAAACTTTCAACTCTGTAAACGTGGTCTTTCATCCACTGCAAAGCTTTCTGCCGCAAGTCCTGTTTGATCTCACCAACGAGTTTCTGAACAACCTGTACAAGCTCGTTCATTTTACACGTTTGTTTCTCCAAAGTGTCCCGTCGAACAATAGTCACTTCACTCTTTTCTACGTCCCGTGGCCCCACTTCAATACGTATGGGGATGCCTCGCAACTCCCAATAATAAAATTTAGATCCCGGAGTCAAATCTGTTCGCAGGTCCAACTCAACTCTAACCCCTGCCTTCCTCAGTTTTGCAACAATGTCTTCGCATGCTTTGTTGATGTATTCCTCTTTCTCTTTGTATGGGATGGGAATGACTACAACTTGGATGGGTGCAATGTTTGGTGGCAACACCACCCCATGGTCATCACCGTGGGCGCTTAAGACAGCAACTATGGCCCGCCCCGATATTCCATAACAGGTCTGCCAAATTTGTTCCTGCGTTCCCTTTTCAGTTTCATAGGTGATGTCAAAAGCCTTGGAGAAGTTTTGACCTAGGTTATGCACAGTTCCGATCTGAAGAGTCCTACCGTCTGGACATATCATGTCAAACGCCAAGGAATAAATCGCTCCTGGAAACTTGTCCCAGTCTGGTCTCCGTGAGATGAGGTAGGGAACACCCAACTCATCAAAGAACCTCTTGTAAATTTCAACAGCCTCCTTCACCTGCGCTTCAGCGTCCTCTAGCGTGGCGTGAGAAGTGTGAGCTTCTTTAAAGGTGGCTACCTCTCGCATTCTTATAATGGGGCGGGTAGCCTTAGTTTCATGACGAAATATATTCACGATCTGATAGAGTTTTATTGGCAAGTCTGCGTGGGACCGAATCCACAGCTTCAGCATTGGCGCGATAACAGTTTCGCTTGTTGGTCTGAGAGCATACTTTACCTTTAGAGGTGTTGAACCGCCTCGGGTGACCCAGAAACATTGTTCCTCAAAGCTTCCCACATGAGCAGACTCCTTAGCCAACGATGTTTCCGGAATCATGAGAGGAAACAACGTTTCGTCATGGCCAGTTGAATCGAGCAGGTCACGCAAGATTTGAAAAACGTTTCTTCGAATCTTAAACCCGTAGGGCATCCAGACTCCGCAGCCTTTGATCGGATATCGGTAGTCCATTATTTTCGCATCTATCAGCACGCTTCGAAACCAATTGCCATATTGTTTGTTCCATCTCTTTCTTTCTACAGTTGGCATTCTGCATCACCGTTTTAGCTTGTAACAACATCTATTTTGACATCGTTTAGGTATTAGTGTTTTCCAATCAACTTAATAATTAAAATGCGTGCAGTTGGAATTCTATGTAAGGTTATGCTCGAAGAAAACCTTTGAGGGCTTCCTTGATAGACTTGAGAAACGTATGCTTGATTTTCTCCGGTTCCTCGAGGTCTTCAAGCTGAGCAATTCTGAAGTAAGCAGGGGGATGTGGATCAAACCGAAGCCATTCAGACCTGCGGTAGCCTCGAAAAGCGGGTTCCCTCTTATATAGGGGAAAAAGCCTTTTGAAAGCGATTTTTCTCAAGGCTTCCGCCATCACTTTTGGTTGACCAATCATTTTGGCAGAGTCTAGGTCAGCTCTGCTTTCTAAGAACTTTCCGAAGAAATAGATGAGCCCTATCGCCACCATGAAATAGACCCAGAAGAATAGAAAGCCGAAGGATAACAGGAAGGGCCAGAACACGTAGAACCGAAGCAAATATTCCACACTAGATAGAGAGAACAACACCATGGGATCGTGGGACTTCAGATGACTTAGCTCATGGCCGATTACGCTTAACAACTCGTCTTCCTCAAGTTGCGTCATAATCCCCGTTGTAACCATTATGGTTCCTAGCCCAGGGCTTGGACCTGCGGCTGCAGCGTTTGGAATAATCGTGTTGACAACCACGATTTTTGGCATAGGGAGACCAAAATTATCCGATGCTTTCTTTACAATCTGGAAGAGATTTACCTTCTTGATGGAGAAATCCTCCGGTTCACAGTCTATATCATAGTTTGCGAAAACCTTACCAGCCGTTTCACAGTCAATGGGTTTGTCAGAGGCGACGGTGGTCTCATAGATTTCTTTTCTGATTTTAGGGATTTTTTTGGCATGTTTTTTACGGAACTCTTCGAACTCCTCAGGTGAAAAATGGTATTGTAAGAGGTGTATTTCAGGCTGGTCTTCAGTGATTTTCCAGTTTCCAACTCTAGCTATCAACTTTCCAGAAAAGAGCGCCAACACAAATGAGACACCTACAAATATTATGGGTGCATACGGGCCGAATATCAAGAAAAACAGAAATGTTAAGGCCATTAAGGCGATGTAGAGGGGCAACATGGAGTCGGTGAAGATTCTTGCAAGCAACCCTGTTTTCTCGCTTTCAGGAATTATCTTTTCTCCTGGTATAAAAGCAAGATATAAGGTGGTTTTGCGGATTTCCTCTTCGAACAATTGGACTATGAGAAATAGGTCCTCGTAGAGTTGGTCCAAAAAAGATTTTGGGATGCCAAGGTCACTGAGCTTCATCGTTACCCCTATCGGAATACTGGCATTAACCATGACATCCACATACTGATTTGTTTTAGGAACCAAAACTCTGTAGTAAAGGTAGTGTCCCCCGTTTTCAGTGGTGATGTGGATGTTTCTGAAGGCTCTGTATTTTTCGTGTTGAAGCAGGTAGTGGCGTCTCAAATATTGTGGGAGAAACCCCAAGTTTCCCGGGGAAAGCTCAGTGTCAATCGTGTACTTTAACTCAGCCTCACCAGCACCCGTTTTTTGCAAACCAACCACACTCAGACTAATGGGCGAAGAAGAATTTTAAGTTTCAACTTTAATATGCGCGCTTCTTCAGTTTCCAGAGTGCAGTCTAGTTACTTTAAGGACATATAGACTCGTAACAACCCATAGTATGATCGTTACGCCAACCAACACCCAAGACTTAATCAAGTATCTATATATGAATAAGTCCGTCTCATTCATTTTGGTAAGGACAGGCAACCGCGTGGGCCCGGGCCCTCTCGGCCAAGGGAGAAAGGAACCGCTTGGAGAGTAGCGCCAATCACCATCAATAGCATAGCGAGCCACAGAATAAACACTTACAGTGTATAACGTTAGACATGCCGAAACCAAGCCCAAAATAATTAACATTGACACCGATTTCTTACTAAGCGCCATGCTTTACACCACAAAGGAGAGGCAAGCCCACCCATATAATTCTACAGTTTAGAACAGCACATCAATATAGCACAAAAGACAAAAATAACCCATGCTAAACATTCATTGGGTAACCTTTACGAGAAATAAGTGTTAAGATGAAGTAAAGGATGAGTTAAAGAATAATTGCGGGGTTGCCCTAGCCTGGTAGGGGGCAGAATCGATGCCTATGCCTGCTAAGCCTGTGGTCCTTTTGGGCCGCGCGGGTTCAAATCCCGCACCCCGCGCCATCTCGCTACTAAGATTAAACTTGCAATTTGTAGTTTTCTTGAAAATCTCTTCGAAAATTAGAATTTTCAGTTTTTACAGCTTCTTGAATGCTCACTCATTCAGAATGAGATATGAAGTTAAAGAAAAAATCGCGTAAGTTGAAGCTGTGAGCAAAAACGGAGCAGCAAAACCCCACATCGAAATAAGAAACCCGGACAAAGCCAAACTCAACGTCTCTCCAACATGAAGCCCCATCATCAACAAACCAATGTCAGTCCCATAAGAATTCTTATCGGTAATTCTCGACAAAATTCCTTCCTGACCGATACTAGTCATGCCTTCAACAAAACCGTAAGCAATTAAAAGAGCACTAGCAAAAACTGAACTTAAAAATCCAAGCAAGAAGAATGTAGTCGAATATAGTATTCCACTCAATAGAATAAGTTGCCTCATATGACTGCTTTTCGAAAAAAGATAAGAAAACATGCCAGCTAACAAGATTTGCGCGCCAAGAATCAATCCAATCGTCTCAGCCGTAAACCCAAGATTATCCAAAAACAAAGGTTTAACAAAACCACCAACGAAACCCCAAGACAAGCCTAATACAAAAAACAAAATCAAGAAAATCTTGAAAAGCCTCCTCTTCTTCCTAAGATCCAAAAAATGCAAAGCATCCTTCACACTGAACTGTTTCTTCCTCCTATCAACCAGCAAAAAGGACAAAAAGACCACAAAGATTCCAATCAGAGCACAAAGCATCATCGTTCCTTCATACAAAAACCAAATAACAAAAAAACCAGTCAGTAAGCTACCGACTGCGAAAGCAACGTACATGACTGCTCTCAAATAAACCAGAATTCTCCAATGCCTTCCGTTCTTTTCCAGAAGGAAAGGTCGATTCACAGCCCACAACGCACCCTCTTTAGTTCCCTCCATAACTTTCCCAAATAAAAATTCTACAGGAGTGTGAGCAAAATAGTAAATTAAACACGAAATAGCGCCCAAAAACCCATTGGAAACAAAAAAAGGTTTTCGACCCCAAAAATCGGAAACAGTAGCAAAAAACATCCTGCCAAACTGCATAATCAACGGCAAAGAGGCAAACACAAGTCCCATCACAACAATGTCAATGCCCCTCTCCTTCATCATTAGCGGCAAAGCAATTGCAAAAACACCACTAACAAAAGAATTCAAAACCTGAATGAAGAGCACAGTCCTAACCTGGTTCAAATATTCCACTCAGAGAGTTTCTACTATGCTCTTATGTTTAAAGCCATTGCTCCCTCGCACACGTCTGACTTAAAGGGAATCTCAGAAGTTTATAGGATTTCAACTTGATTTAGAAATTAGAAACTTAGAAAGCCAATTATTTTTGGAAGTGATGACTTCTGCTATTCTATCACCTATCAATGGTGTATCGTCACTTAGATATTTTTAAATGCACGCACTTGTATTCTCATTGTTCTCAAATAGAAGACTGCCACTTCCGAGAGAGTGGTTGATCAATTTGACAAGGGGCAACGGAATTGAATCGATTCATGGCCTATGGAAGAAACATCCTAATACTTTCCATAATCTTCCTAGTGAGTTCCCTAGCCGTCGATCTGATCACTCCAATATGGCCAATTTACATAAGAAGTTCTCTTGGCGCATCTATGACAGAAATAGGATTCGTGTTCTCTGCATCCAATGCTGTCGCTGCAGTAATGCAAATTCTAAGCGGATTCCTATCAGACAAGTACGGTAGAAAACGACTACATGTTCTGGGTACGTTGCTAGCTGTTTTCCCGCCACTGATGTATGCTCTCGCTAGCAATTGGTTGGATTTAATGCCGTGGGTTATGTTGTCCGGTTTTGCAATGGGCTTATACTTGCCTATCCGATGGGTCATAGTAGCGGATGTTTCTTCAACTGAAACTATGGCTTCAGCCTACAGTTGGATGAATATCTCTTGGCTAGTGGGTTCCACTGTTGGCCCTTTTGTAGGCGGGATAGTTGCAGATTTGTTTGGCATACGTTTTCCTTTCTTTACCTGTTTCATATTGAGATTCGCTGTTTTACCTCTCGCGCTTCTTATGCAAGAAACGAGAAGGAAGCCGCAAGTAAAAGATGTAAACTACAAGAATGAGCAAGTTGATGTGATTGATAAATATCTGTTAACGGTAGTTCTGTTCTCATTGATTAACATAGTTCAAGGGTTAGGCATAGGTGTGACTGGACCAGTGATTCCAGTTTTCGTCGTGTCAAACTTTCATGTAGACTTCACGTTCGTAGGTATACTATACGCCATTGGTTTTGGAGCTGCCTCCATAATTGTGCAAATCCCAGGTGGCAAGTGTAGTGACCTATTTGACAGAAGGAAGGTCATGTTTGTAACTTTCATTGCTTCATCACCGTTTTTCTTGTTGTTTGCTTATTCTCAAAGCACGCTAGAATTGATTGTTTTTATGTTTCTATCACGCGCCATATTGAATCTTTCGTGGTCTCCATTTCAAACTCTTATGATGGATGCCACGCCATCTTCAAAGTGGGGTCTGATAAATGGAGTTTCGGCGGCGACTTTCTGGATGGGACTATTGATAGGAAACGCTCTCAGCGGTATTCTCTGGGACAGTTGGGGCATGTTGGCGCCATTCTATGCTTCTTCTTTGGCGATAGGACTATCTGCTTTACTGCCACTTCTGCTAAAAGAGACCAGAGGCAAAATAAAACGATCTTCGGCAACTAGGTAGACTTTTGCGTTGCTCGCTTGAACTAAAATTCAAGTTCAGACAAAATTAATTATAGCGCGTCCATATGTCGCATTAAACCTTCTTTTCTTTCCTAAGCCAGTCTGCCAATTCAATCTTGTTTGTGTTATAATACTTCTCCGCTGAAACGATTCCTCTCTTGGCTAACCTAAAAAGTATTCTATGCGTCTTTACCCGCGAAAGTCCCGTTTTCCATCGAATATCTTTTTGCAACATCGTTCCATCCTCGGCAACTAATGTCTCGATAACCTTTTTCTCATCGTCATTCAAAACTCGCAAAACTGCATCAAGAGCAGGCTCTCCCTTCTCAACGGCTGGCACTGAAGAAGGCTTTCTCTCGGTTTTCTCCTCACTGAACTCTGGAAAAATCAGAGTATATCCTAACACAACTACCGCAACAACAAGCGGCACAACAAACAAAACAAGCCAGAAAGACCGTGGTATCTCTGCGCCCATTCCGTGACCTCTCCCACCAAAACCACCTTCAAATCCAAAAAAGAACAAGCCAAGAAAACTAACTACAACCATAACCGCTAGAATAAAAATCAAAGTACGGAAGCGCATATTTCACTCAAAGAATCTAAAGATGAAACACGCCTTATAAGCTGTTTCAAAATTTGAAACACTTTGTTACACTGAACATCTAAACCACGCGAAAACCATGGTTTCTTGTAAGCAAAAATAACGGAGGTGACGAGTAATGGACAGTAAAATGAAAATGATTGCGGGAATAGCCTTAGCCCTAGGTGTTTTATCTATGGTTTTCCTTGCTACACCCATACAAGCTTACGTTAACGGAACTGGAGATGGCGATTTACTTCGGACACAAGATCAAGATAGGTTGAAAACGCAAGATTGTGACTACACGTGTAATTGCGCTCAAACCCAATATCGCAGTAGACAAAGAACCAACGAATGTGTCGCAAACAGAATCTGTAACTGCACAATGAATTTAGAGCAGCATAGATACCAGAACAGAGAAAGAACAAGCCTCGGGTCCTGATAAATTTCCATTAAACAATTTATCTTCTCCTTTTTTTATCTAAGTGAAATCGCCAAAACTGGGCGACTTCATCCTGCAACTAAAAGGTTGAATTTATCTTTATTTATGTGTGCTTTTTCAGACTTTACAGATGGGTGTTCCACAATAGTTTGGCTAAACTCTACCGCGTGCTCATCCATAAATACTTTAAAAATAAAAATGTGGACTCCTTAAAGGATTATGGTGATAGAGTTGAGCTCAACCCCTCAGCCAAAACAGCCAAAGGCACGGTTTTATACACGCCTCAGTGAACAAGATTATCTAGGAATCACCTTCTGGCCTGGGAAAACCGATCCGGCAGCCGAAGTTATCGTAGTGCAACTCAGACGTAGAGACGGAGACAATTGGGAGACTGTTGGACGGTTAGCTGTTTATAGAGCATCAAACGGAACATACTCGAAACTTCCTGAACGCAGGTGAGCGTGCACTTCTAGTTTACACGTGATTTCTTAGTTCTTCTTTTAAGTTGAGAGTGGCTTTCACGGTGCCGTCACGTAAGTACTTAATCGCGAATCCCATTTTCTTAAAAAGTTCAATCGCCCGATAATTATCCGATAACATCACCCCATATATGGTTTCAAGTTTTTTATCTTTACAAATTTCAATCATATAATCCACCATTTTAGATCCTAAGCCTAAGCCTTGCCACGGATCAGCAACAATAACAGCGATCTCACCCGTCTTCTGATCAGATAAAATAGGAACTCTGACAACGCCTAAAATTTTTCTTTTGCCCTTCTCAGTCAATTCTGGCACAATCGCTATTTCCCTGTCATAGTCAATGTTGCAGTATCGAACTCTCATTTCATGTGGTGTGTCTTTGATTATGTGGAAAAACCTATAACGTATGGACTGTTCTGAAAAGTTTTGGAACATTTCCAGCCAAAAAGGTTCATCTTCAGGCTTTATAGGTCTTAACAGCACAGTTCGTCCGTCACGAAGCTTCCATAAAGTTTCATATTTTTTGGGATATGGGCTAATCACCAAATGTTCGTGAGGTTTCAGTTTTTCAAATACTTGCTCTTTATCAATTACTACTCGAGCGTCGAGGGCAAAAGCTTCTTTTTCATTTATGAACAAGGGATTAATGTCAACTTCTTTTAGTTGTGGAAAATCAACAAGCATCTGAGAAAATCGCACCATAACTTCTTCAAGAAGTTTAAGATTTGCTGGCGGCACATTTCTATAGCCCTTCAGAAGCTGATAGACTTTCGTTTCTTCCATGATTCTTCTAGCTAAAGTTTGATTTAACGGTGGAAGCCCGATAGCAACGTCTTTGAAAAGTTCAACGCTGACACCACCCATTCCAAACAAAATTACTGGACCGAAAAGCGGGTCAGTTTTAGCTCCAAGAATAATTTCGTAGCCTAGTTTTTTGATCATAGGTTGAACTGTGACACCGTGAATCTCAGCCTCTGAATTATATTCTTTAGCTCGCCGTATAACATTGTCAAAGGCCTCGCGAAGTTCAGCCTCAGAATTGATGTTAAGCACTACTCCTCCCGCATCAGTTTTATGAACAATTTGAGGTGAAAGGATTTTCAGAACTACTGGATAACCTATCTGCGAAGCTGAAAAAGCCGCCTCATCTGCAGTTTTTGCCACTAAAGTTTTAACAATTGGAATATTATAATATCCAAGAAGCTGTTTTGCTTCCATTTCAGTTAATATTTCACGGTTTTCCTTTGCAGCTTTTCTCATTATTACTGTTAGAGGGCGTTTCGGAGGAACACTATCCACAGGCAGTTCTTCAGGTGTTTCATAAAGCAGTTCAAGATTACGCTCATACTGATACATATACATGTATGTTGCGACTGCTTGCTCTGGTGTGGGATAGGTTGGGATACTGTTTTCTGTGAAAACACGATTTGCCTCTTCCACCTCTTCGTGACCCATAAAAGATGTTAAAACAGTCTTGTAAGAACCCTTACTCTTACCCAGTTCCACAATGCTTCTTGCAATCTCAGCAGGGTCTACTACGCCTTGAGGAGTATAAATTATCAATAAACCGTCAACGTTTTCATCTTTAAAACATGCCTCCGCTACAGTTCTATATCTGTCAGCTTTAGCGTCTCCCAAGATATCAATCGGGTTTCCTCTACTCCAATAATGAGGTAAAGTTTTGTTAAACGTCTTCATTGTTTTTTGGCTTAGCTTAGCCAGTTTTCCTCCTCTAGCTATAAGAGCATCTGTTGCCATTATCCCAGGACCACCCGCATTAGTGACGATGGCAAGGTTTGGGCCTCTGGGAAGAGGTTGCGTGCCTAAAACTTCGGCGCAGTTGAATAAGTCAGAAATTTCCTCAACACGTACTATTCCAGCACGTTTAAAGGCTGCATCATATATCATGTCTTCGCCAGTAAGCGATCCTGTGTGTGAAGCAGCAGCCTTTGCGCTTTCACTAAACCTTCCAGCTTTCACCACGATTATCGGTTTGGTTCTTGCAAAGTGTCTTGTAGCACTCGTAAATTCTCTAGCATCGGTTATTCCTTCGATGTACATCAGTATGCTCCTTGTTTTCGGGTCAGTACCAAAATAGTCTATTAGATCGCCGAAATCTACATCAATCATTGAGCCTACGGAAACGAAGTTGCTAAAGCCTATGTTTTCGTGGATGGCCCAATCTAGAATTGCCGTGCCTAATGCGCCGCTTTGAGAAATAAACGCTATGCTGCCGGGCTTCGGCATTTTAGTTGCAAAAGTTGCGTTTAGATTGATGCTTGGGCGGATGATGCCTAAACAATTGGGGCCTATAATTCGTAGATTGTATTTTTTCTTTATCTCAAGGATTTTGTCTTCTAGTGCTTTTCCTTCAGGTCCAATTTCTTTAAAGCCAGCTGAAATGATGATTATTCCAATTATTCCAGCTTTTCCACATTGCTCTACTAAGTCAGGAACAGTTTTAGCTGGAGTGGCAATTATGGCAAGGTCTGGGGTTTCTGGAAGTTGATCCACAGTTTGATAGGCTTTAAAACCGAGGATCTCGTGTTTATGGATGTTAAGTGGATAAATTTTTCCTTTATACTCTAACTCCGTTAGATTCTTAATTAACGCGTACCCCACTGACCCTTTTTCATCACTAGCTCCAATTACGGCAATGCTTTGAGGATTGAAAATCTTGTCAAGATTCAATGTAACCAAGATGTAGCCGCTCTTAATTAGAGAGTAAAAAGAACTTAACAAATTAAAATTTTGGTTTTATTGCTTCTCACCTGAAAATCGGATAACGAAGTAATTTTATGAATGCACTGGTGGAGGACAAACCATACTCGTTAAGTCTTGACCCCACACTCCACCTGCTCAAGCGTTGATAAACTTTTATTACTTATGAACACTCAAGTTTCTTCTTGGCGGGTCTTAGGCGGGGGGCTAGGGGTCCCTTGAGAAGCTTACGCTTTGACCGTAAACCCTCTATACGACGGGCTGACAGCCAAGGTGAGGCGTCAAAGATCGTCAAGCTCCTCTAGCTCTCTAACCATGAGTATCCGTCCCTTGGGGCTGGCGGACGTGGAGCGACTTCCGTAGGGAAGCCGTTAACCGCGTTTACCAAGTGAACCTGGCCAGGCCCGGGAGGGAGCAACCTAAGCTTGAACGTTCAGCGCTCAGGGGGGCTCGGGTATGAGCAAAGAGGTTGGAGGGCTCGGCGAAAACTGGACGTCCAGCCTCGGTGACCCGCCACTTAAAAAATTTTCAACATGACTCAACTCTCTTACTTTCCACTACTCCAACACTCTTTTGATACCTTCCAGCATAGCCCTTATCTGCCACACTTCCCAATTTATGAAAAATTATCTGAACAATCGGCTCACCCTTTTCTACCCTAACAACGTTTTCTCCTAAATTGTGAAAATTAAATGTCAATTGTCCACTGAACCCTGGGTCCACAACTGCAAACCCTCCAATAACTCCTTCTCGTGTGAGAGAAGAACGTAGATAAAGATACGCCATCACGTTTAAGCCTAATTGAACTTTTTCTAAACTAGCCACCAGCCTAGATTGTCCCGGGTTTATTGTTAATTTAATAGCGGAACGCAAATCGTAACCAGCAGGATTAAGACATGCCCGCTCAAAGGGGGTGATCGTTATCTCACCTCGTTCTATATGTTGCAGTATCTCTTTGTCTGAAAGTACAGTCAACTATAAGTCTCCCTCACAATAG
>Ga0209636_10006154_pt1 | contig 12264 bp, 10 predicted proteins | sample DeeMarSWOR152_54_FD_187464 | JGI IMG/M metagenome (GOLD analysis project Ga0209636, IMG submission 187464) | Marine sediment microbial communities from White Oak River estuary, North Carolina - WOR-1-52-54 (SPAdes) (version 2) | ecosystem: Environmental > Aquatic > Marine > Intertidal zone >...
ACGCGTCCAGATCTGCGCCCGTACTCAGAAGAGATGCTTGGGGGAAGTCCGAAAGAAGTGCCGGAGAGGTACTATGAGCGATCACCCATTAATTACATCCAACAGACTAGAGGGAAGGTGATGATTGTACAAGGAGCTAGAGATCCTAATGTCACACCTAAGAATGTGGAAGTGGTGAAGAGAAAGCTGGATGAGAACAATATCAAATACGACCTATTGGTTTTCGAGGATGAAGGGCACGGGATATGGAAGCCGAAAAATCAGAAGATTCTCTTCAAGAAGATGGCGGACTTCTTCTCTAAGGCCCTCTGAGTTTGCGTGTGGCTGTAATTCGCATTTGTCTTACGGCCTCTTCTTTCCCCGGACGTATATGTAGAACATCTCCTTTCCTACCCTGAATTCTGGGTCGTCAAGAAGAAGTCTGTACGCGCTACGTTGCTCAGGTGATTGTGCACTCTCTCGTCTCTGCTCCCAGACCCTTTTTACGACTGGTGTGAAGTCGATGACCTCTACGTGCGTTAGGCCTGCGTCGTCCATCCAAGTTCGGAAGTCGTCTTTCGTGGCCTCACATAGGTAGTTCAGTCCGATATTCTGCAGTTGGCTTCGCAGTTCTTCGGGAACCGGTCTCGTAACGATGACGTCGGTTAGCACCATTTTTCCGCCCGGTTTGAGTACGCGGGCCATCTCGGGTTGACCTATCTCGGTGGGGAGTGTTGTAGGGAAGACGATGAACTCGCTGACTAAGGCGTGGAAGCTCTCGTCTGGATATGGTATGCGCGTCTTCTGTGCCTTGTGAAACTCCATGATGCGGTCCATGTGTTTCTGCTTAGCTGTTTTCTGGGCGGTTTGACGCATCTCCTCGCTGAGTTCAAGGCCGATGATGCGTCCGTGTTCCATTTTTTCGCCTAGGAAGAATGCGATTTCTCCAGTGGCACTGCATAATACGAGGATGCTGTTTCCTTCTAGGGGCTCTAGGTCTAGCTGCACCTGCTTTAGGATGGGGGAGAACTTGTCAATCTCCTCGTGGCTCCACTTCATTCTTAAATCTCCAAGTGCGGTCTGCTTCGGCAAGTGCTATTTATGACTTATGCGCCCTTTTGGCTGAACGAAAATGCTAGCTGGCAGAATCTTTCCAACTCTGCTTTTGTGTCCTTGTCTCAGTTTTTTCAGGGACAGGACAAAAGGAACGCAGGCGCATCTTTCTGGCTATTTCTCAGCGGTGTACCTGTCTCAACCCAGCTGAATTTGCTTTGAAGGGTCTTTGGGTAGTAGAGCTTCCAGTCGTAGTCAACTCTTTTTCCCCATTTGTAGTAGATTCGGGGGTCAATGTAGCTTTTCAGGGAGGTCCCGAGGTTGTAGTCGCGGGTCTCCTTCTGGGTAATTATCTTGAGCTTAAGCTTGTCCACTGCGGTTTTGTCACGTTGCCTCCGACTATTCAGCCGCTCCCCGAGTCGGTTCATCTGCTCTTCATGCTTGGCCTTCAGCTTTTGAATAAGATGGCTTTGACGCTTGACACGCTCCTGCTGGACGCTAGCGCGTTTCCTTAGGGCTGTGACCTGTTTTCCCTGCTTCTTCGTTTCTGCGAGCTGCTGCTTGGAAGCCTCCAGTTTCTCCGTCAGCTCTGCAAGCTTTTCCTCAGCCTTTTCGAGCTTCTCCTTATATCTTTCTTCGCGATCGGTAATCTGCTGCCGCAGCTTGTCCTGCGCTATCTCGGCTCTGGACCTCAAAACCTTCAGTCGGGCTTTCTTCTTCTCCAGAGAGGATTCCCAAGTCTTGGGGATTGTGCGGCGATGGTTGCAGACCTTGGCGGCCTCAAGGTTGGCCATCGTGGCCACATACTTCTTGGAATGCTCGGGGTCTTCAATCTTGACGGACGCTTCTTGCAGCTTCGTCTCGACGGCTTCCGAGGCATAGCAGGTGCGGAAGACCTTTGCAGAGAGTCCAAGCATCACCTCGTCGAGGAACTCGCTTACATGCCTTGAGGTAACGCCGTAGAAGAGGCTGGATTTGGCGGTGGCCGCGAACTCTTTCAGATTCGCCAGTACACGGTTTGGGAGTTCAACCCTGAAGATGTGAGGTACAGCGTCTTTTCCTAGAAAGTTGAAGGTGACGGTGTCATCGCCGTTGAAGTGCAGGTGCTCTGGTCTTAGAGTCGTCGCGCCAACCGTGTCCGCCTCGTCGGGGTCCTTCTCGTCGCCAACCCTGATCTTCAGCTTATCGATGAGAAAACAGACCGTTGAGATTTTTCTCCGCCGGACGTCCTCAGCGTTGAGGCTGTTCAAGATGTGCCTCTGGACATTGGCAAGGTTCTGGCGGAGCTCTTTGGCCGTGTCGAATTTCTCGATGTCTTTCCGCTGCTTCATGATGCTGGATTCGGAGAACCAGACGTATTTCATCTTGTCGGAGAGTTTGTCGCGCCACCGTGCGATCCACATGTCGTTGGGCTGCCACACAACGGCTTTCCATTTACCTGGCGGTCTGGGAGCATCTGGGGATAGGTTCAGCTCGACGTCCTCTAAGTGAGGGCCTTCCTTCCAACGTCCCCTCAGGGGATGCTGCCCTCTGCCCATGAAGATGCAGCTGGGCTCAGCGGCGTAGTTTGCTACCTCAACCTTGGCGCCGTCAACCCACGCATATCCGTAATGATTCTTGTTTGCCTCTCTCCGGGCTTTTCGCTCTGCTGCTAGTTGCCGCCTTTCCTCCTTTGAGAGGCTGGCCTTCCAGTTGCGCTCCTTCTCGACAAATGCGAGGACCTCGGCGTAGTCGACGTCACCGGGCTTTGCTTGGATGCCGAGCTTCTCTGAGAAGTCGTGGTGGAAGTTCTTGGCGAAGACCGGATCTTCAATGTACTTGGTTCCAACCTTTCTGGCCCAGGCTAGAGCCATTTCTTCTTGTTCAGATGTTAGCCTAATCTTTTGTCCCTTAACGCTGATCGTGAGTTCGTTAGCGTCGGGTTTGAGTGGAACAAGGACGCCGTTGTGATGCAGTTGTTCCATTCGGCTTCTCCGCCTGAGTAGTCCTTTATAGGGGAGACGGAGGGGACTTAAACCTTACTTATTTTGAATACACACCGCGGCGTGCCAGAGACCCCAGACATTGACTTGACATGATTGCTTATGTTATTGCCCAGCAGCGTGTGTCATGGAGAATCGTTCTAGGCTGTCAAGCGCGCATTTACTGTTACATGCGAATAATACTAGTATATTGAAAGTGCCTTTGTTCTTTCGTTTTCGCGTACGTGAAGCATCACGTTTTTCAGGAGGTCTGAATCAATCTTGCCGAGCTTGTTTTCGATAGATCTTCTAATCCTAGAGGCTTCATCTTCCATGAGCCTACACATCATCATAATTCTGCAGAAAGCATGCTCGTTGCATTCACCTTCATCCATACCACTGTAAGGAAGGATAAGCGTCTCATGTAGATCTTGGTTGATTTCGTTTGACAATTTCTTCATGGCCTCTTCAATCTCGTCCCGAAGCTGTAGTTCTTCCTGTAGGTTTTTGTTTCTAAACATTTGGCCAGCTCCTGTCGTAGCCGTTGAGATTCGTGCACGTATTTAAGACGTAGATTTCTATCATTAGAACACCAATAGTCTCTATAGAGAGTAATTCTATAAATGCCAACTTTCCAAACTGAATCTATTTCTGTCTTCGATATGTGTCCGGTTGCCGACCTATATTGACCTCTCCCATGCTTCAATGGATCTACCCATGGCGCAGCCAGACGCCAAGGTTGCTAAAACAAGTGTGTGCGCGACGCCGTGCTTCACTCTCTAGTTCCGTGTGCTCATAAGAAGGTCCAGAGTCTGATAAGTCCTGAGAAATTTCAGACCTTTCTCTGTGGTGTGAAACGAATTGCCTTCTCTGAGGAGCCCCACCGCTAAAAGATAGTTGATGAATCGTCCTGCCATGCGATGGGTGAGGTTGCATGAATACATTACGCGTGTCTTTTTGGCGCCTTGTTTCGAGACGTGTAGGATTTCCGCGATTATTTCAATAAGGCTTCTTTGCATCTGTCACACCTCGGGGTCGCAGTTGATTCTCGCCTTACTCGTGCGTTGATCTCGCCGTTGGCTCCGCGCTTGATGGTTTCGGCTTCTTCACGTGACGTTATTCCAAACGCGTATTTGAACCAGTATCTGGATGTGGGAAGTTTGATTTCAACTGTGTAAGTCATAGGTCATCAGTATCTTAGTCCGCGGATTTCTATAAGTGTCCTCTTCCCGAGCGTGATACATTTCGGTGGTCGATACACGCGGCCCGAGCTGAGGGATTAGAAAGAGAGAGTCTTAGCAGAGCTAACGGAACTAGTTGAGCGCGTGGAATTGGGGAGTTAGCGTGTTTATTCGCAGCCGCTGTTGTTGTAGAGGTCGAGTAGGTCTTTGATGTGTAGGGCTTCTTGTCGTGCGTCTCCGCGTGGATCGCTTCCCAACGGGTACGTTTCGAGGAAGGTGTCAGCTTCGTCGATGATTTCGTCGATGTTCATGGTCTCGTTGCAGTAGTCGAAGTGTGGTGCGCAGCCGGCGAGTCGGTTCAGTTTTGCTGCGATGAGTTGTGCGGTGAGCATTCGGGTGGCGTCTTTGGCGTTTGCTCCGATCAGTATCGCGAGGGCTTCTTCTTTTGTGTGGTTGATGCCGCCGAGTTCTAGTTCATCTGTGGGCCAGGCGTCGGGGTGGTTCTTCCAGTAGCCTTTGCTGTGGGGGTAGCAGGGATAGGTGGGGGGGAGGATTTCTGTGGTCCAGGAGGCTTCGGCGTAGATGGTGGTCTCGTTCAGTTGTGCCCAGACGGTGGCGGTGTTTGTTAGCGTGTCTTTGATATCGCAGGGAATGGTGTAGCTGAGGTTAAAGAGATTGTCTTCTCCCGCGTTTAGGTCTCCTTGCCAGCTGAAGCCGAGCATTTCGTCCTCGACGAGTACGTCCTCGAGATCGTGATCAGCGGTGTTGTTCACCGTTATTGTGTACTTTATCGTCTCGCCGTGATAAGCGGCGTCGGGGCCCATCTTCGCGATGTCGATCCAGTGTTCGACGATGGTTGTTATGGCCTGGGTGGAGGCTGTAGAATAGGCTCCTTCGGAATCGATGGCTTCGACGGAGACCGTGTTGACTAGCGTGTTGGGGTCGGTGTCTAAGACTTCTCTGTGAAGGGTGTAGATGGCCCCCGTTGTGTTGCCAGCGGTCATGAGTGGAATTGTTTCGGTGAGGTTGAGCATGGTATCGGTTATGTTGATGTGGTGGAGGTCAAGGCTGGAGGGATTGTAGACTTGGATCTCGTACGTCACGACGTCGCCGACGTAGGCGAATCTGTCAGCGGTCTTGAGCACGCCGATGCCGTGAGAGCTTTGTGGCAATTTTTCTGCAGAAACGTATATGAATGAAACTGTCAGGAGCGAAAGGGCAGCAATCAATACTGCATACTTCTTAGTGCTTTTCATCTTTTACCGTCCTTCTCCTTTCGCGTGCGAGTATTTCAGCGTTTTTGGAAAAGACTTCTAGAAGAAAATTCTATTTCGCTAGGGAAAAAAGGAATGCGCGCGGGACGTGCGAAAGCAAGACAAAGCTATTCGGAAGGGATCAACTTGATTTCATAAAGGTGCGACCATCGCTTTCCCGTTATGAAGAGGCGGTCTTCTTGTGCATCGTATGCAATTCCATTGAGTACGTTGTCTGGATTTTGATTTTCTAGGTCTGGGATACCACTCAAGTCGATCCACCCCGTGATTTGCCCCGTTTGAGGACTTATTATTGCGATTTTGTCTTCTAGCCAGATGTTGGCGTAGACTTCTCCGTGAATGTATTCCAGTTCGTTGAGCCTCGTTACAGGGGCAGCGTCATGTACATCAACCTGGCCGACTTTCTCATAGGTTGCGGGGTTGAGGAAGTACAGAGTTGCGGTTCCATCGCTCATTATCAGTCGATTCCCATCATGTGTGATCCCCCACCCTTCAGTGGGATAGGCAAACTCTTGCAGCAAATCAAACGACCGTTTGTCATAGACGAAGCCTCGGTTCGACCGCCAAGTTAACTGGATGATCTTGTCATCGAAAATCGTGATGCCTTCCCCGAAGAATTGATTTGGCAGCGTGTGAAGTTGCAGAATCTTGCCAGTCTCCAACTCGACGCAACGCAGTGTCGAGTGGCTGTAGAGGCCTGTGCTCTCATACAGAACGCCGTTCTCAAAGACCAGTCCTTGCGTGAAAGCGTCTTCGTCATGAGGATATATGTTGATAATGTTGTAGGTGTAGACCATTGGTGACGAATCTGAGGGACTATCGGTTAGCACAGCGAGGATAATGGCACCAAGCAGAAGTACTACTGCTGCACTCAGTAGGCTCGCTAGATGTTGCCTTTTCAGCAGTATCCTGAATTTCTTTGCACCTGTAGCTTTAGTATTTTGCGCACGCGATTTCGGGGTGCGCGTGCATCTTGGCGTCTCTTTTTTTTCATGGAACTAGAAGAATCTTTCACAAGGGTTAAGCCGCATAGCAAGCAACTATTGTGTGGAGGTTTGAGCGATCCGAAAAAGAATACTGCTTGGATTAGTGACGGCAGCTTTGATTGTTGGAGTGGTTGCAGGTGTTATCGCGAATTCAGGCATGGTCTATACGTGGGAGAAGACGTTCGAAGTCAAGAAGCATGAGATTAAGTGCCGAATCATTGTTGGAGACTGTCGAGTTGTTGGGTGTCCGGTGAAGGTGTGGGTCTGTTTAAGGCTGGGAGGCTGTTGTTGGGCTGAGTGGAGGGCTGAATGCGACGATTGTTGCGACGAGTGGGAAGGTAAATGGGATGATGACCACGACGGTCACTGGGACGATGAGTGTGATGATCATCATGAATGTTATTGTGAGGACGGCCCTTACGTCAATGGGACCTATTCAGTGCAGCTCTACTGGTGGAACTCAACAGCGGAAGACTGGGAGCATGTCGTGCATCTTCAAGAGGAGACAAACCTGACTCTAACCTGCTATGGACACGTTGAGACGTACACGTTTGTTCCTATGTGGGAAGGCGAATACAAGGTAGTCGTTACCTTTGCGGTGGATTCCGAAGTCTACAACTTCACGAATGAAGACTAGCTGATGCTAGGTTAGCCGGACTCAGCTAACCCTCTCTCTTTTTTCTTCTTATAGACAATAGCAGTAGCTCTGAATCTGGTCTGGATCTTCTGGTTCGGAGGACTTAACTAGATAGAAGGCGTGTCACTTTTGCATCTCAGCGATTCTGCGAAAACCTTTTCCGACTTATGATGCATCTTTTTGTTGGTTTGTGAATCATGTCTAAGAGCCGAGGGCTGAAGGAGATTCTGGGTCAAGCGAAGGATAGAGAGAAGGAGTATTCGTGGTCAGAGGCGGCCGAGCTCTACGAGCAGGCTTTGGGTGCAGTTGGAGAAGAGGATGTTTTGAGGAGGGGGGAGCTTCGGGAGCAGATTGGTTATTGTCGTTATCGGGGGGCCTTTCAGGCTGAGACGCAGGAGGAGTTCAAGAGTCGTATCCAGGAGGCTGTGGGGGCCTATGAGATGGCGGCGGAGGTCTTTGCAGAGGCTGACCGAGCTAGGAGCCTGTACTGCCGTGCTATGGCCCTGTATGCGAACTCTTGGACGCAAATAGATGGGTCTCGGAAGAAGGCGGTCTTAGATGATTGCGGGAGGCAGTTGAAGGAGGCGATGAGGGCGTTTGAGGCGACTGGAGATGGCTTGGGTTATGGCAAAGCATGTAACGTCCTGCTATTTTGCCTTTGGGATCGAGACTTCTTGGAGTGGGATTGGACTGAAAAAGACGAACACCTTGAGGACGCCCTGGAGCACAGTCAAAATGCTATCTCTACGCTCTCGGAGGTTGGGGACGAAAGAGAGCTCGCTCGGACCTACGTTATTGCAGGGTTGCACGCTATGAGAGCAGGTCTCCAGCGCGCACAGAGGAGGCAGGAATTCATCGAGACAGCTTTGAGCCACGTGGAGAAGGCGTTGGAGCTTTCAAAGAAAACTGGAGATGAATATCTTATCTGGTGGTCGAAGTGGGCGGCGGCTGCAACGCAATTCCAGTTAACTGGCGATTTACAGCTTTCACGGAGCTATGCTGAAGAAGGTTTACAGAGCGCACAGAAGATTAGAGACAACTTTGGACTCGGATGGACTTTCTGGGGACTGAGCTTGGTCATTAGTTGGATGGCCAATGCCGAGGAAGATCCGGACAAGAAGAGAGAAGGACGTGAAAAGGTCATGCGGTGTGCGGAAGACGCCATCCATCATCTTCTTATCATCTGCCGCTACGATTTACTTGTTCAGAGTTACTCTGATCATGTCGAAAGTTACTTCTTCTTGGCAGATGGAGAAACTGACTCAGGAGAAAGGCGCAGGCTCTTAGAAAGGGCTATTGAGGTTGGGCAAACAGGGTTGGAATACGCCGAACATTCGGGAGTACCAGATGTAGCATACCTGCACCATACCCTCAGTAAAGCCATCTATAGCCTTTCCAAGATGGAAGCACGGGTCACTGAAAGGAGGCGGCTCTTGGAAGAAGCCTCAGAGCATAGAGAGAAATCTATTGATATCCAAAATCGGGCGATTTCCCCTTTTGACTACTGGGACCATGGCGTGATGCAAAACTATGCGGCCCTGATAAGAGCCGAGTTGGCCACAATAGAGACGGACAAAGAAAAAAGAAGGAAACTTCTCGAAGAAGCCGTTTCACACATGGAGAGATGCGTCGAGTTGTGCGGCAAGACGATAAAAATCTATCGCCAAACCAAGCTTTTCGCTGTTTTCGGATGGTACTACGACTGGTTTGGAGACATCCTGAGTCAACTATACACGCTCACGAGGGAAAAGGCAACCCTAGAAAAGGCTGTGAAAGTGTATGGAGATGCAGCCGAGACGTATCGAAAGGCCGAACTTCCTAGTCGCGTGGCGGAAGCTTACTGGCACGCAGCACGCCTGCACGACCAGCTAGGAGAGTATATGAAGGCTGAGCGCAGCTTTCAGTCGGCAGCAGAGAACTACAGGCGGGCCGCGGAGAAGATCCCGCAGCTGAAGGAGTTCTACACCGATCATGCGTTGTATATGCAGGCATGGTCGGAGATTGAGCAGGCAAAACAGCAGCATGCAGGGAAAGTGTATGGATTGGCCAAGGAGCATTACGAGAAGGCCGCTAGCCTCCATAAGTCAACGGAGCGATGGAACTATCTCAGTCCAAACTACTTAGCCTTGGCTCTGGTGGAAGAAGCCGAAGATCTGAGTCGGAAAGAACAAACCGAATTAGCAAGAGACCTCTTCGAACAAGCAGCCAAGCAGTTTGTCGAGGCTAGGGAGGCTTTCGAGAGCAAGCTGGAAGCAATTGATGTTCAAGATGAGAAGGAAGTGGCAACGCAGCTGGTCAAGGCGTCAGCCACTCGACGCGACTACTGTCTAGGCAGAATCGCCCTGGAAGACGCAAAGATTCTCGATAGGCAGGGTGACCATGGTGCCAGTTCTCGAAGCTATGGCGCCGCAGCGGAGCAGTTCCGCAAAGTAATCGACATGATGGAGCGGGAATCGGATCGCCGCGAGCTGAGACCCATCATTGATCTGTGCCGTGCTTGGGAAACGATGACGCAAGCCGAAGCGGAAGCTTCACCTGACCTCTATTTGAAGGCTGCTCAGCTTTTCGACGAAGCCAAAGAGCACAGTCCAGATGAGAAAGCCAAAGTGTTAGCTTTAGGCCATAGCAGCTTCTGCAAAGCCCTTGAAGCTGGCGCCAGATTTGAAGCGACCAGTGACGTGACGATGCATTCGGCTGCCAAGACACACATGGAGGCCGCGGAGAAGTACTACCTTAAAGCAGGCTTCAAGACTGCTTCTGAATATGCGAAGGGCACCTTGATGCTCTCTGATGCCTACATGTATATGCATAAAGCTGAGACAGAGACAGATCCACGGAAGAAGACGCAGTATTACCAAATGGCTGAAAGACTCCTGCAAGCCTCCGCGGGATCGTACACGAAGGCGAAACACCCGGAGAAGAGCGAAGAAGTTGGGAGGCTTTTGGAGGGCGTTAGAGAAAAGAGGCAGCTTGCCGTGTCACTTGCTGAAGTGTTGCATGCGCCGACGATCACGTCGACAACGACCTCGTTCTCTTCACCGACGCCAACCCACGAACAGGCTGTTGGTCTTGAGAGATTTGAACATGCGGATATCCAGGCAAACGTGATTATTCGGGTGAGGGAGGTGACGGTGGGCGAGGATGTAAGGGTGGCGATTGAGGTGGTGAATGCGGGGAAGGCGCCGGCGTTGCTGATTAAGGTGGATGAGGTGATTCCGGAGGGGTTTGAGATCCGGGAGGTGCCGGAGATGTATACGTTTGAGGATAGCTACATCAACATGAAGGGGAAGCGGCTGAATCCGTTGAAGACGGAGGATGTGAAGATCGTGGTGCAGCCGCGGTCGAAGGGGACGCATGTGATGAAGCCGCGGATTCTGTACATTGATGAGACGGGGAAGTACAAGTCGCACGAGCTGGAGCCGGTGACGATCGTTGTTAAAGAGTTGGGGATCGGCGGCTGGATTAAAGGCGAATAATTGTCAATAGGGTTTGCAGAGCCCACAGTGCGTGCGCATCTTTGTTGCTTAGGGGCTAACCGCTAGGTTTGATCTTTCGCCTTAGAATCTCGGTGAGAATGATGATTGCTATGAGACCTGTGAGGGCGGCGATCATGTTGGTGACCATGTTGTAGGGGTTGCTTCCGCTGAGAACCCAGATGATCCACAGTATTGCATAGCACACCACGGTTAAGATGTACCACTTGACCATGATCTCCGCGATTTTTCCCCATAGAGTCAAAAGCGGCACAGCTCTACACGATACTCTGGCAATGGAGTTAGAAGGCCCACTTGCCATTCTTTTGGATGACTTCTCCGTCGACTTGGATTTCGCCGCCGCCGAACTCGGGTCTTAAGTCTTTTACGATGTCTGCGTGGATGGCGGATTTGTTGAGGCCTCGACCTTCGTACGAGTTGCCGGGGGTTACGTGGACGGTGCCGAGGATTTTTTCGTCGAATAGAAGTTCGTCCATGAACTTTGTTATGCCGGCGTTGGTTCCAATGCCGAGTTCTCCGAGGCGTCGGGCGCCGTCGTCGGTGTTTAGGAGGGATTCGAGGGCTTTTTGGTTTGTTTCGGCTTTGTATTCAACGATTTTTCCGTGTTCGAATTTTAGGGCGATGCCGTCGATTTTTTTGCCTTCTTTGTTGTAGGGGTAGGTGTATTTGATGTAGCCGTGGGTGAAGTCCTCGACGGGGCCGAAGAAGACTTCGCCGTCGGGCATGTTGGCGCCTTCGAAGCGTTGGAGGTCGGGGTTGTATTCGCATTTTCCGATGCATTTCTTGACTTTTCGGCCTTCGATGCTGAGGTGGAGGTCGGTGTCTTCGCCGAGGATTCGTACGACTTTCCCTTTTTCCAGAGTTCTCTTTATCGCTTCTTGGGTTTTGGCTTGTTTGGTCCAGTCGATGAGGCAGGCGCTGTAGAAGAAGGTGGCGAAGTCTTCGGTGGACATGTTGGCGGCTTGGGCCATCGCGGGCGTGGGGTATCGGGTGACGACCCATTTTTTTCGCAGGCGTTCGTCGAGGATGGGTTTGGTGGTTCGCTTTCTTAGGGCGATTCTGTCTGGGTCTATTCCGGCGAGGTCTTGTTTGTTGGCGGGGCCGCCGATTCTGATGTACGCCTCCATGGCCTGCATCTCGTTCAGTTTCAAGTCTGAGAGGTGCTTGAGCTGCATGTCCGAGGCGTGCTTCATGAAGGTGTAATCGAGCGCCTCGTAGCTTACTTGCGGGTCGAGCAGTATATGCGGATACGGGTTTCCACCCGCGATGACAGCCTTTTTGTAGACTTCAGTGAAGAGTGGAAGCGTATCGATGGAGTCTGTAAGTAGGTAGACGTTTTCTCCCTCTTTCAAGTGAATGGAATAATTAACCAGCAAATCCGCTAACTGGGTGTCTCGAGGATCAACCATACATTCACACCGGTTTATTTGTTAGCAGCAAAGGCAGATTAAACTTGTGTGTGCGCAAAGCATGCTGCATTTCAACCTAGGTTAGATTCCCTATGGCATGTAAGTGTCATCCACCACGGTGCTTTGTTGTGCCTGTGCGCGTTTTTTCACGCCCAACACGCAACAAGGCAGCCTCCGCCTCTGCTTTATTGTCTTTGTCTCAATTTTTTTGAGGGACAAGACAAAGAGACAGCTTCGCATCATGCAGAAACCTTGAAAGAAACCTGCGAACGAATGACGTTAGGTTAATG
>Ga0209636_10006156_pt1 | contig 12263 bp, 11 predicted proteins | sample DeeMarSWOR152_54_FD_187464 | JGI IMG/M metagenome (GOLD analysis project Ga0209636, IMG submission 187464) | Marine sediment microbial communities from White Oak River estuary, North Carolina - WOR-1-52-54 (SPAdes) (version 2) | ecosystem: Environmental > Aquatic > Marine > Intertidal zone >...
CCCAAAGTATCATGCTGGGGGCGACTGAGAAAGGTTTGGGTGGCTGTATTATTGCTTCAATAGAGAAGGAAGGACTTCGTAAAGCTTTAGAGATACCGCCACGATATGAGATACTGCTTGTCCTGGCTCTTGGCAAGCCTAAAGAAACGGTGGTGATAGAGACAGTCGGGGACAGTGGAGACATCAAGTACTGGCGTGATAGCAAGGGAGTACACCACGTGCCAAAGCGCCCCCTGGATGATATAATCATTGGCTAGATATATGCTGAGTTGTCATATAAAAATTAGAAAGGAGAAGAGTAAAAAATGGCTGAAAAGAAATACGGGAAGTACCTAGTAAAGAAGCCCGCCCGCGAGGTGAATGTCATGGTGCCAGGTAAGATCAAAGGTCGCGAGTATCCCACAATGACCTATATGAGTAACGACCTTGTACCTGGATGCAACGTGTACCTCGAACTTGGCTGGATATGGGCTATGCCCGATCCAAATCCCCACATCCTTGAGCATACTCACAATTACAATGAACTTGTCTTGCATATCGGCTCTGACCCCAAAAATCCCGAAGACCTTGGTGCTGAAATAGAGTATGTGATTGGAGGTGAACCGCTCATAATTGATAAAACCTCAGCGCTCTTTGTGCCAAAGGGAGTAAAACATGGCCCGTTAACCTGGAAGAGGGTTGACAGACCACATATACAGATGACAATAATGCTGGGCGCGGGGACTTTGGCAGAGTCGGCACCCGGAGGATACAGCGGGGAATAAAAGAACCGCCTGGAGGCTTTTGATTTTGGGAAAACTGTCCCGATATTCAGCTTACCGCGATTAGATCTTTGGCTAAAGCGATAGATTAGCTGGTTAGCTTTGGCATGGTGCCTGTAAGGCGGTTTGCTTTCATAAGAGTTCGTCGTTTGGTGATAGTTATCATCGATTGAGCGGGTAAATGCTGGAGTTAAGAATCTAATCTATAACATCTTCAATTTATGGCAAAAGCTGGAAAGGGGGAACTACAGAAAATGGCGGAAACGAAATACGGGAAATATATTATCACCGGAGCAAAATCTGACTTGAAGCCTCCTCCATACAGACGCGATGCTGCAGAGATAGCCGCCGGTGAGCATACTCGTTTGACATATTTGGATGATGAGGTCATAAAAGGGGCCTTCTATGTAGAGTGTGTCTGGTACTGGAAAGGGTCTGAACAGTCCATAGTTGGAGCTCATACACACCCTTTTGACGAAGTCATAGCATTTTTGGGAACTAATCGGGAAGCTCCACAGGATTTGTGTGGAGAAGTCGAATTATGGTTGGAGGATGAAAAGCATATACTTACCAAAAGCTGTCTAGTCTTTGTTCCAAAGGGAATGAAGCACTGCCCATTGATTATCAGGAGGGTAGATAGACCTATATTCCACTTTACCACTGGGCCTGGGGGCAGGTACGAGTAGACTGAGGAGGATGGAAATTATGAAACTAAAAGATAAAGTAGCTATTATTACTGGCGGGGGGACAGGTATAGGGAAAGCCATTAGCTTGGCCTTTGCCAACGAAGGAGCTGCCGTGGTCGTAGCCGCCCGTAACTTCTCCAGATTGGAAGAAGTAGCTAAAGACATCAAATCTAGGGGCGGTAAGGCAAAAGCGATACAAACCGATATTTCCGACCACGGGCAGGTAAAGCGGATGGTAGCTCAAACTATTGATGAGTTTGGTCAGATTGATATATTGGTAAATAATGCTGCCCGGGCTACGTTTAATAACGCTGATGTAGTCGATATGAATCTGGATGAGTGGCATGATAGCTTAGCGATAAATTTAACCGGGAGCATGTTTTGTTCTAAAGAGGTGCTTAAATATATGATTCCCCGCAAAAGCGGTAATATTATCAATATCAGCAGCGTGGCTGGGATATCTGGAGTCCCTAAAGAAAGCCCATATGCCGCCAGCAAATGGGGCGTAATCGGCTTTACGGAAACCCTGGCTATCGAAGCCGGTAAATTCGGTATTCGTGTTAACTGCATCAGTCCTGGCGCTACCCGGACTCAAGAATTTGAGGATTGGGTGAGGGTTTCGGCTGCAGATGCAGGTATCTCCTACGAGGAAATGATGGGCAAAATCACGGACAATAATGCTCTGAAGAGAATAGCCGAACCATCTGAAATAGCGGCTTGTGTTGTGTTTCTGGCTTCAAATGATTCCAGCGCCATGACTGGACACAACCTCATTGCCAGTTGTGGCTTTCACTTAATTCACCCAAACATGATTCATTAGGCACGTGTCAAATCGAATTATTGACAAACCTTCAAAGACAAGTTATTATACGGCATCGTGGTGGTTGCCTGTCACGGAAAATCCAAAGGAAACGCCAACTCTTTGATATGCTACCAAATAATATCGCGGTGGTTGCCTGTCACGGAAAATACAGAAGAAATGCTAACTCTTTGATATGCTACCAAATAATAAGGAGGTAATATGGGTGTATCAGTTAAAGAAGAGGTAATCAGGACCAACTGTCGAGGGTGCCATGGTGGATGCGGTGTTCTCGTTCACGTCAGAGACGGCACTATTATTAAGATTGAAGGTGACCCTGACTTTCCTACCAACCACGGTAGCATGTGCAGCAAGGGCCTCGCCTTCCACCAACTCGTATATCATCCAGATAGAGTCAAGTATCCGCTCAAGCGAGTAGGTAAAAAAGGAGAGGGAAAGTGGAAGCGAATTTCGTGGGATGAGGCTTTCGAGACCATTGTCAACAAACTGAAGCAGGTAATAAAAGAGAATGGCGCGGAGTCCGTTGTACTGGCACAGGGCACCTCTAGGGAAGGAGAAGCTTTCCTAGCGCGGTTTGGCAATCTGCTGGGCACGCCCAATGTTATGGCTGCCGGGCATTTCTGCTACCTCACCAGGGTTGGTGCCAGTCTGGTCACCTGCGGTAATCTTCCCATATGCGATTATGATGGCGATCCCCAGTGTGTGGTGGTATGGGGAAGCAATATATTCTGGACAAATCCTGATGAATATACCGGCGAGAACCTGTGCCGGGTATTAGCACAAGGGGCAAAGCTGATTTCGATTGATCCCAGATTGACCTATACGTCAAGCCGGGCGGATATCTGGCTGCAGCTCAGGCCGGGAACAGATGCTGCTCTGGCTCTTGGCATGCTGAATGTAATAATCAGTGAAGAACTCTACGATAAAGAGTTCGTGGAAAAATATACCCACGGCTGGGATAAGTTCGTAGAGCGGGTTAAGCAATACCCTGTGGAGTATGTGGCGGAGATCACCTGGGTGCCGGCGGAGAAGATAAGAGAAGCGGCGAGGTTATTCGCCAAGACGAAGCCAGCTACCATTCAGTGGGGAATATCTATTGAGCAGAACATTAATTGCATTGACAGTGACCGCCTTCTCATTGACCTGCTGGCAATCACCGGTAACCTGGATGTGAAGGGTGGAGGTGCCTTCTTCCTGCCGCCGAAAGGGCAAACGATAAGCCAGTTTACCTATCATAGAGAGCTCTCTCCAGAGCAGAGCGCCAAGTATGTGGCTGGGCAGGCTCATAAGCTCTGCCATATGATAGGTTTGGTGCCGGAGACCTATGTTTATAATGCTATTCTTACCGGCAAACCTTACCCCGTCAGGGCGGTTCTTCTGCAAGCTTCTAATCCGGTTGTCACTAGGGCTAATGCCAGGATGGCCTACAAGGCATTGAGTCAAGTTGAATTCCTGTCGGTGGCTGATTTCTTCCTGACGCCGACTGCGGAACTGGCAGATATCTTCCTGCCAGCGGCTACCTGGCTGGAAGTGGACTACACGGGTGGATTCTTCTTCCGCCACGGATTCATATTTCCCAGGAAAAAAATCGTTCAGATTGGCGAATGCAAGTCTGATTTTGAGATATGGAATGAACTGGGGAGAAGGATGGGGCAGAAACAGTGGGGTGCCAATCATAAAGGTGACCTTGACCAGATATTAGCTCCCGGTGGACTTACCTGGGCCGATATCCGGGATAAGCCCTACTTGAGAGGCGAGGTGAGATATAGAAAATATCTGGACAAGGGTTTCTCCACTCCCACTCGTAAGGTTGAGCTTTACTGCACTACCTTTGAAAAGTGGGGCTATGACCCACTACCGACATACAAGGAAGTACCGGAGAGCCCGGTAAGCAAGCCTGAACTAGCCAAGGAATATCCGTATATTCTGATAACTGGTCCCAGGTCACCTGTCTTCTTCCATTCTGAGCACCGCATGATTCCCTGGCTTCGTGAGTGTCACCCTGACCCCATGATTGACATACATCCCGATACAGCAAAAAAACACGGCATCAAGGAAGGCGACTGGGTGTATATTGAGAGCCCCAGGGGCAGAATTAAACAGCGAGCTAGAATGCTACCGGGAATGCATCCTCAGGTGGTATGCATCCAGCACGGGTGGTGGTTCCCCGAAATAAAAACACCGGACCATGGCTGGGACCAGTCCAACAGCAATATCCTTACCGATAACGACCCCAAGACCCTTGATATAGCTTTCGGTGCCAGCAACCTGCGGACCCTGATGTGTAGAATATATCCTGTGAAGCAAAAGGAGGCAAAATAATGATTAAAGAGTATAAACGCGTAACCTATGCTGACAATTGTATGGGTTGCTTTGCCTGTGAAGTAGCCTGCAAGCAGGAGCATCATTTTCCAGTAGGACCAAGGTGGATAAGAGTTTATCCCGATATAAGGCAGGTAGGTGATGGGTGGCGGTTCACCTACCACGTTATTGAATGCCATCGCGCAGCCACCCCTCCGTGTAGAGTTGCCTGTCCAGCCGAGTTGAACATCTGGAAGTATGTGCAGCTTGCTGCAGTCGGCAGGTTTGAGGAAGCCCTCGAGGTGGTTAGGGAAACCACGCCTTTTGCCGGAGTCCTTGGTTATGTCTGCACTCGACCCTGTGAATCAAGTTGTGAACGAGGCAATATCGATATACCAATAGCTATCCGTTCTATAAAAGCATTCCTGGCTGACTATGAGCTAAAGGCAGGTCGGAAGAAGGCAGCGCCAGTGAGAAAGACGAAAAATGATACGGTGGCTATTGTTGGGGCAGGACCGGGAGGGCTTTCCTGTGCTTATGACCTCATAAGGCAGGGTTACCCGGTTACCGTGTTCGAGGCTAGCTCGAAAGCCGGTGGGCTTATGCGCTGGGGTATCCCTGAGTTCAGATTGCCCAGGAATATAGTAGATAATGAGATAAGCTACATCGAAGAGCTGGGAGTAGAGATAAAGACAAACACTCCTGTGAAGGCTCTAGATGACCTCTTCAAACAGGGATACAAGGCGATATATCTGGCTACTGGTTGCCCGGTAAACCTGAAGCTTGGTATTCCCAATGAGGATGCCGAGGGTATAATATATGTCCTCGACTTTCTGAACCGAGTAAGTTCCGGGGCTGATGTCAAGCTGGGCAATCGGGTAGCGGTTATCGGAGGCGGTAACGCGGCTATTGATGCAGCAAGAGTTGCTAAGCGCCAGGGTGTGAAAGAAGTTCACCTTGTCTGCCTGGAATGCACAGACCTGACCAGCAAGGACAGGATGCCAGCTCAAGACTACGAGATTCAAGAAGCGGATAAAGAAGGTGTGGTCATCCATCCCTGCCTGGGCCCCAAGCAATTTTTAATTAAGGACGGCAAAGTTACCGGCTTCGAGACTATGGTCTGCACCTCTGTCCGGGAGGAGGACGGCACATTCCGGCCAAAGTACGGCGGCTCGGCTGCTACTATAGAAGCAGATACGGTCATAGTTGCCATAGGACAGGCACCGGATAAGGAAGCCTTCAAAGAGATAGACAAAGATAGGGCCGTCAAGGTGGACGGCTTCTCATTTGCAACGAGCAAGGAAGGTGTCTTTGCTGGTGGTGACGTGGTGTCCGGCCCGAGTGATATTGTCGGTGCCATTGCTGCGGGCAAGGAAGCAGCTATTTCCATCGACCGTTATATCAACGGTGTGGATGTGAGGGAGGACAGAATAATAAACTTCCGGCTGGTTAACGGCGCACCCCTGGAGAAAGGCGCTAAGAAGGGAAGCGTAGCCACCCTGGATGAAAATTTGGCTATATCTGAAGCCAGACGTTGCTTAAATTGCGGCACGTGTGAGGCAGGGCTTGACAATGGCAAGCAGCCGGCGTGTGCCAGTGCCTGTCCCGCCCATGCCCTCTACTATTATGATATGTGGGAGCCTACTGCAAAAACAGGCATGTACGAGTTATAGGGTGTGACGTAATATCGGCTGAAATTAAGTAAGGCGCATACAGGTGCGATAGGTGGCCCCCTAACCAGGGGTCACCTTTTTTATGCTTTCTTCTCGCGCTGCGCCAATATTGGCAATGCCATCAACCAAACTTCTACCTGCCTCGATGATCCTTTGACTAATTGATCCCTTGTGTTATAATGGACCAGCGCCAGTGACAGCAGGTACCTGGAAGGTTTAAATAATTTGCCTGCCGAGGCTGAAGTTAACCCTGTGTTCGCTGGCACAGGGATTTTTATTATAGACTTCCTCTCCCATGACGGGAGGGAATTAAAAAGAGGGCGAATATGTTAAGAGAAAAGAAGGTGCAAATAGTAAGCAATCTAGCCGATGATTTGTCGCGGAGCACTATTATCATCGCTACTAATTATCAGGGCCTGCTTGCTAAACAAATGGCTGAGTTGCGTAATGCTCTGGCAAAAGCAGGTGTTGAGTATCATGTGGTCAAAAACACCCTGGTCTATCGTGCCGCTGAACAGGCAGGTAAGCCGCAACTGAGGGATATAATCGAGGGTCCTGTGGCCCTGGCCTTCGGCTACGATGACATAGTTAATACAGCTAAAGCTCTTAACCAATATATAAAATCAGAGGCATTGTCCTTACAAATCAGAGGAGGGTTGTTAGGGGACCGAATTTTGCTTCCAGAGGAAGTGGTAAGCCTGGCTAATTTGCCAACCAGAGAAGTTCTCATCTCCAAGCTAATCGGGCAATTACAAGCCCCCATAGGAACTTTACATAATATTCTCAACCTTCCCTTGCAGGGGCTATTGAACGTGTTACAAAACAGGGCTCAAACCATTAGTGCATAACAAAGGAGGAATCATGTCACCAGAGGAATCAAAGAAAGAAGTTAAGGAAGGAGAGGTAAAGAAAGCTTCAAGGGCTAAGAAAGAAATTAAGGAAGGGGAGGTAAAGGAAGCTCCAACGGCAAAGGAAGAGGTTAAGGAAGGGGAGGTAAAGGAAGTTCCAACGGCAAAGGAAGAGGTTAAGGAAGGGGAGGTAAAGGAAGCTCCAATGGCAAAGGAAGAAGTTAAGGAAGGGGAGGTAAAGGAAGTTCCAATGGCAAAGGAAGAGGTTAAGGAAGAGGAGGTAAAGGAAGTTCCAGTGGCAAAGGAAGAGGTTAAGGAAGAGGAGGTAAAGGAAACTCCAACAGCACAGAAGGAAGTTAAGGAAGAACAGGTAAAGGAAGCTCCAAGGGCTAAGAAAGAGGCCAAGGGTTTGACCAAGGAGGAAATTATCGCTGCCATTAAGACTATGACAATGATGGATCTGGCTGATTTGGTCAAGGCCCTGGAGAATGAATTCGGGGTTAGTGCTGCTCCTGTAGCAGTAGCAGCGCCGGCAGCTGCTCCTGGCAAGCCAGCAGAGGCGCCCTCGGCGGAGGAGAAGACAGAATTCACCGTCACCTTAAAGAGCTTTGGCGAAAAGAAAATCGAAGTTATCAAGGCAGTGCGTGAGGTAACCACTCTAGGATTAAAGCAAGCTAAGGATTTGGTAGAGGCTGCTCCGCAGGTAGTAAAAGAAGGCGTCCTCAAGGAAGAGGTCGAAACAATAAAGCAGAAATTAGAAGCTGCTGGAGCGACTGTAGAGATTAAGTAGGGTCATCTCAAAATTTTCGAATTCTTGAGGGGAGGTTGAGTAACATGCCTCTGGCTAGTTACCAAGTTATCTTAGTGATGGGAGGATTTTTCCTCCTTCTGGGTATTATTTTTATTCTCTGGAACAAGAGGGAAAAGAAAAGATATTACAATTCTATTTTGTTAACCCGAAGAGATATTAAGGAGTCTCTAACCCATGAACCACAGCGTTCCTGGCTACACGCCTGGCAAACAGGAGGCAGGATTTCCCTTATCATTGGCATTATACTGCTGATTATTGGCGGGATTCTGTGGTTTATTGCGCCTTAAGCTTGTCATGGCATTGGAGAGCGGCGAAGAAACTTCTCAACAAAGTGTAATTAACCACATAGTCTCGTATAAAATCCCTCTCCCCGTTGCTACTCAGGGCGTGCGGAGAGCCCCCATGGTAGAATGCTTACTGACGTATATTCACACTTTGACATTGCTTACGGAGGCAACCGATGCGAAAACATAGGATGCCACCTCGGTTTATCTTAATATTGTGGCCTGTAATAGATAAATTTTTGCGAGTAATCTATCACACCAGGCCCCTGAAAGCCGATGGTAGCGGCATCATTCGCTTCGACCTTCGCCGCTACAAGGGCCCCACCAGGATACTAAATGACGGCTCTAAAGTGAAAACTGGAGACACAATCATAGAGCTTCACTTGAACAACGCCTGGTTTAAAAGAAGACGCAAGCTGAATTTCAGAGCCTCACAATCGCCCCGGGAATTCCTTGGTTGCTCCGTACAGGACCTCCACCTTCTAGCTCAGCAAATGGCCAGCGGGATGTTTGGTAATATTACAGCGCTCCACGGCATCACCCTCCTGCATGTAGCCGCCAAACGACTGGGATTCCAAGTTGACGAGCTGCCCGATAGCTTGTGGAAGAAAGGGGCCCGCTTCTATATGGCCGGGTTAATGCAAGTCTATCATTTGCGGGGAGACGAATTATCTGGACTCAGAGAAAAGCCTTGGGAGCTAAAAGAAGTCTGGCTTTCCAGAACGGCACTTTTGACCAGGTACGGCCCAAAACATCCGTGAGCTCGCTCGTATGCCGAAACCGGACTTGCTAGACTGAAGGCTCTCCGTCTAACTCAAGAAGCTCAGGTATAGTGACAAAATCAAAACCCCTCCCCCTTAGGGTCTCAATAACGAAGGGTAGAGCTTGAAGCATCTGGCTACGGTCATAGCTTGGTCTGCTATTGCGACCATCATGCAGGACAATTACGCTCCCTGGCTTTACTCGCTGAACAACAGTCTGTCCAATCTCCTCGCCAGACTTATTTGCCTTCCAGTCACCGATCATGTTGTCCCAGGTAACTACCGTGTACCCGAGGTAGCGAACAATTCGCATCAGCCAGGGGGTACGGAAGCCGTAGGGGGGACGAAAAAGCTTTGGCTCAAATCCGGTACACTCATAGATTGCCTGATGAGCCAGCTTAATGTCACGAGCAACCGCCTTGCCCCATCTCAGGCATAGTGACTTGTGGTGATGGTAGGAGTGATTTCCAATCACATTTCCTGCTGTCACTATCCGCCGACAGACCTCAGGATAGCGCCGAGCGTTTTGCCCAATGACAAAGAAAGTCGCTTTTATTTTATATTGCCCTAACATGTTGAGAACCTGAGAGGTATACGGTTCGTTCGGGCCGTCATCAAAAGTCAGCGCAATCCGAGAACCGTTGCGGTTGCCATTAGAGCATACCTTGCCATAGAACCAAGAGCGAGGGTTGATCCCGTGGTAGACAAACAGTGTACTCAGAACACCAATATCAAAAACGTAAATGAGCCTTCCCACCGCCTCAATCACGGGGCTGATATGCAACCAAAGCAAGCCAAAGAAGAGGGCAACATACAACAAGGATGCTTTAAATCTCGACCAAGAAAAACTGTCAACCACTGTTTGCAATGCCTTGGCCGGCAAGTCTTCCAGCCTTTCGGAAATTGGTTCATACCAGAAAAGGACCGAGAAGTAATCCACAATCCAGTTCCAGTATTGAGTCACCACACCAATCCTCTTCAAGCGACGAGCCGAGGTCAGGACAAAGAGCCGGGGGATAATGCTCCCTCTACCAGCTTTCTTCAGCCTCAAGGAAAGTTCGTACTCTTCGCCATAAAACCTGATACTGGTATCAAATCCACCTACTTCCAATAGCGCTGACCGTCGCACGGCGAAGTTAGACCCCCATACGGCACTACCCTTATTAAGAACTTTCCGGAAAAGCTGGTCTAGGATAATGCTGATGAAATTACTGTAAGAGAAAATCTTGGCGATCCTGCCAGCATCGCAATAGGCATAGGGTCCGCTTATCACCACAGTCTCTGGCTCCCGAACAAAGCGCGACACGATGGTTGAAAGCCAGCAAGCTGGTGCCTGGGTATCGGCATCGATGAAGGCGATAATCTCTCCTGTTGCTGCTTCGACGCCCTTTTGCCGGGCGCACGCAGGACTTCGCTTACTTTCATAGACAACCTTTGCTCCCCAATCGAGAGCTATCTTGGCCGTGTCATCTGTGCTGGCGTTATCAACCACGATGACCTCATACTCTGCGGCATAGTCCTGCTTTTTTATAGACTCCAAACACAAAGGCAGATATTCTTCCTCATTACAAGCTGGTATAACTAGCGATACAGAGGGTAGCCCTTTAGAACTAGCCATTGGTACCTGCGCTGCGTTACCTCGGCTCAAAACTTCTCACCGCGGGAATAGATAGCTTAATTATATCATATCACCTTGCCAAGAATAGACATCCACATTTCTAAGAATGTTGCCCAAATAATTCTGTTACCTATCTGCCTGAGAGCATTATAATGACCTTTGATACCAGGCAACAACTGGTCAAGAGCCCACTGTGAAAGTATCCTTGTGAAGGAACGGATTCCTTCACGCCTCAGGGTTTGGTGCTGACGCATTCTGCTTCTGGCCTGACGCGTATACCGAACAGGTTTTAGGTTTAAATTATTTCCTTATGCCGGTACTGTAAAGCTTCAGCCATATGGTGTGTTTTGATGATGTCGCTGTGCTCTAGGTCGGCGATGGTACGGGAAAGCTTGAGGATGCGATGGAAGGCGCGGCCAGTGAGGTGAAGCTGCTTCATGGCGGCGCGAAGCAGGCTCTGGGCTGCTGGTTCCACCGTGCAGAATTCCTTCACCTCCTTGGGCGTCATATCGGCATTGCACTTCAGCTTTGTCCCTCGAAAACGACCAAGCTGTATTTCATGTGCTGCCTTGACTCTAGCCCTGACTTTATCCGAGCTTTCCCCAGGCTTATCTTCAGTGAGCTTTTCATAATCAATATGGGGAACATCAACAAAGATATCAATGCGGTCCAGTAGCGGTCCGCTTATCCTTTTATGATAGCGAGAGATTTCTCCTGACGAGCATTTGCATTCCTTGAATGGGTCGCCATAATACCCACACGGACAGGGATTCATAGCGGCAACCAGCATAAAGCTGGCAGGAAAGGTAACACTGCCATGAGCGCGGCTGACGGTAATTGTCCTGTCTTCTATTGGTTGGCGCAGCGATTCCAGTGTGATATGCCCAAACTCAGGGAATTCATCCAGAAAAAGCACCCCATGGTGCCCCAGGCTTATCTCCCCGGGCCTTGGCCATTGCCCCCCTCCCACCAAACCAGCATGGGAAATAGTATAGTGAGGAGAGCGAAAAGGGCGCTCTACAACGATGGGAGTGTCTTGGGGCAACAATCCACTAACGCTGTAAATCTTGGTTACCTCGATAGCTTCCTCCATGGTCAACAGAGGCAGTATCGAGGACAAAGAACGAGCCAACATAGTCTTGCCGCTTCCCGGTGGGCCACACATGAGGATATTGTGTCTTCCTGCCGCCGCTATCTCCAGAGCCCTCTTGGCATGCTCCTGCCCCTTGATATAACTGAGGTCGGAGGCGTAGCTGGGACGAAATTCCTGCTCCCAATTCAGTTCGCTGTGGTACTCCGGGATGCTTACTTCGCCTTGAAGGTGAACAACTAGCTGCGCCAACGATTCCGCAGGGAATATATGTATATTGCCTATAAGAGAAGCCTCTTTAGCATCATCACAAGGCACAAATACAGTAGATAAGCCTCTATCATGGGCTAAAGCCACCATGGGCAATACTCCGTGGGTATGGCGTAGCTTGCCATCCAAAGAGAGCTCGCCTAAAAAGATACTGTGGGAGAGGTCGGCGTTTAGCTGTCCTGAACTCATCAATATGCCTATGGCTATGGGCAAGTCGTAAGCAGGGCCTTCCTTTTTTAAGTCTGCTGGAGCCAGGTTGACAGTAATACGCCTGTTAGGGAACTTGTAGTAGGAGTTTCTTATAGCTGACCTTACTCTTTCTCTTGCCTCCTGGACTGCC
>Ga0209636_10006158_pt1 | contig 12259 bp, 2 predicted proteins | sample DeeMarSWOR152_54_FD_187464 | JGI IMG/M metagenome (GOLD analysis project Ga0209636, IMG submission 187464) | Marine sediment microbial communities from White Oak River estuary, North Carolina - WOR-1-52-54 (SPAdes) (version 2) | ecosystem: Environmental > Aquatic > Marine > Intertidal zone >...
ACCATTAAAGGTCAAGTTTTCTTTTTCCGCATAAGACCATTGATCGGGACCCGCATTTGCTGTTGGAGGAGTATTTCCGATTATAACCGAGTCGCTGCCCTGCGGTCCATCAACTATTCCATCATTGAGAGTTACATTACATGTCCATGTTTCGCCTTTTGAAGTATTTCCTGCTCCTACGGTGTTTGTTGTTAGTCCTGCTTGAAGAACACCATCCTTATACCATTGATAAATATAAGTGATGGAATCACCGTCTGCATCTGTGCTGTTCACAGTAATATTACAAATCAGGTCATCCGTGGTTAGAGGTGAATCTGGAGCAACATCTACTGATGGTGCTGTAGGAGGAGTATTCACACTCACACTGCCATTTTGAACTGCAATTGTCATTGGGTCTCCATTTTTATCTGAAATTATTGCAAGTGTAAAACCAATATTGATTGTACCGCCAGATAACGATTTGAATGTTATCACGGCAATTGGTCCTTCTCCTGTAAGTGTCCCGCTGATGCATGTATCATCAAAGTGAACTTTACCTATGGTATTGTTTATTGATGAATGTTCAGGCGTTCCACCGGAGCATGCCCCTCCTGTGAAAAACGAACCTTCCGTTACCGCAGTAGCATTAAGAATTGAACTATCAAATGCCAAATCAAAGTATCCTCCTATCATTTCATCTGAGGATGACATATTAACACTGACATTAAAGGTGTTATTAACAGGTACATTAGTAATTGGCGGCGATACTTTCATGGTACCTATCTTATGACAAGCATATGTGCATCCAATTGTGTTGGTATCGTTCCATCCATCTGGATTATCACAAGTATTATTGTAACCAGAACTTGACAGCCAATTAGAAGAATCAAAATCTAAATTTGTATTTCTGCAGACGAAATTTGAGTTTATTGTTGAACTTGAATTGCTTGAGTAAATTCCAACACTGTTATTTAAAATTTCATTTCCTTGTAAAGTATTGTTTGAAGAAGAATATAAATAAATTCCATAATCAAAATCACTTATTACACAATTTCTTATTGTATTATTTGATTTTCCATTTAAGTACAGTCCATAATCAGTTCCAGAGCCATCTCCATCTATTATATGCCCCCAGCAATCAAAGGTTTTATTTGTGAAATTTTCTGGGTTATTGATGCAGGTTCCAGAATGATTGATAATGTCTGCTGTTAATTTAACAACAGCACAATCATAATTATTTAATTTATCATTACAATCTGAGCAGGAATTACAAAATACACTATTTGAAAATTCACATGCCAAAGCATAATAAACCTTTCTTGGCTCCATTATATCCGGTTCAGTTCCATTGTCAACTGTTCTCATAACACCCCACCACTCTTCATTAGAGTAGTCATCCGGATGTTTATCTGTTGGATAGCCACCATAATCATGTGAATTTGAAGAACCTACTTTCCACCATTCGTCAGAATAAGCCATTAAAATAGAACCAATTGTTACATTTGCATTGTTTATTTCATTCCATTGATTTAAAACCCATTCTGCATGAACATCTTCATATTCCTGTTTATTAGTATTATTTAGTGCATCAATTCCGTATTCAGTAATTAATAGTGGTTTGCCTGATAAAACAGAATAATCATCAAACCATGTTCCAAATGTTCTTCCAGGATACACATTACTACCCCAGAAATCAGTATAGTTTAACGATGCATCATCTGAATTAAGTTTATTTAAGCCAATATATCCAAGATCGCCGTTTACTATACCAACAGGATGATAGTTCTCTCCTTCAATTTCATAAGCTGCTCTTGCTAATTCATTACACAATGAGTAAAAATCATCAACATAGTTAAAATTAGTAGTACAAAGATTATTTTCATTTCCTAATGCCCACATTAAGACAGCAGGATGATCTTTGTACTTTGCTACATAAGTAGTAAAATTATTAATATATTCCTGCCAGATTGCTGGATCGCCGTAATTGTCATCGCAGTTTATCCAGAAACCCATTACAACATAAATTGGATTAGTGCCATTATTGTATGTGGCGTCTAAAAATGATTTATTTATAACGTTTGCCCATGTTCTTATTGTGTTTGCATTCATCTTTCTTAATAATGGAAAATCTCTGTTATAGATTTCAGGAGAGTTAAAAACTACATCAGCCCCTTCAGGAACATTTGCTGTCATACCAATGGGTATTGGTTGATAGCCTACTCCTTTTACTGTAAATGATTTATTATTTACATATAAACCTGAGCAATTAATTTTTACATGTCCTTTGCTTTCTGGTTTGTATAGCTTGCATTCTTTCTTTATTGGAGGTGGAGTGCAATTTATCATATAAAGATAGTCATTGTATATTTCATCATCAGATTTGGCATAATTGAAGATTCTGAATTCATCCATGTAGGCATTGGAGTATCCATAAAAATAATTTCTTCCAGTCCACATATCGTTGCTTAAATTTGGATAGAAGTTACACACGTTAATTGTATAACTAGGATTAGCATTAAAGTAAGTAGTCATTTTAAAACAATTATTTTCATAATTTGAAAATGTCACTGCAACATGATTCCATCTGTATCCAATCAAGCTTCCAGGTGCGTGTGCTTGTCTCATACTCGTTACGTTGTTTCTTATTTCAGATATAACCCTATTGATACCAGGCCATGTGCTGTAGAAAATGCCCATGCTGTTGGGGTGCTCCCCCCATAATCTTGCAATATCAAAAAATCCCTGTGAACTTAATTTACTATTCTTAAACCAAAATTCTATAGTCAAGTTACTTGCGTTAGGAAAATTTCCTTCAAGCGGATAGGAAATATATGAATTTAAAGTCATGTCAGTAGCCTTTCCGCATTTTGTTTTGATAAATTTAAGATTACCCTCTATTGTTCCATTATTTTCATAAATTGAGTTTGCATCATTAAAGCTTTCATAAAATAGCATAGATCCTTTTTTTGGAAACCAGCTCTTAGATATACTATTCTCTTCTGAGCTATTATCTATACATGTTGCTGATAATAGTAACACATCATAGTCCAGCAATAAATCAGTATTATCATAAACCCAATAGCTAGAATCAAAGGTTCCGTTTCCGACGAATATAGTTTGGTAATTTAAAGGATTTTTTAATTCAAATGCAGCCTTGGTGATAATCCCATCCCTATCTGTACAGTTTACTCTTACCTTTGTTAAAGTATCATTATGTTTTAGAACACCGCATTCTCTCCATGACCCATTATTTTGGCATTTCAAATTGTTTATAATTGGGATTTGATTTCCATTAAATGGTCCATAAAGATAAGGTTCATAATCTACTATTCCATAACTTGGGTTATCATAGTAATCATAAATTCCTGCTTCTATAATATATTTATTTACTGCTCCCCACCAATTATTTTCTGCAGATATATTTAATAGGACGTAATTGACAAAGTTATAGTCTTGATTATTAAATATATTGTTATATTGCATAGAATTGTTATATGAGGAAGTAGAATGAAGTATTCCCCCGTTATTATTATATATGCTATTCTCCGTTATGACATTATTTGAGGAATGAGTTAAATAAATTCCATATTTATCATTATCACTAACACTATTATTGATTATGTGATTATAGTTTGAATCTGCACTTAGATCAATTCCATACCAATTATTTGAATTTGCAGTGTTGGAGGTTAGAGTGTTGTTTGAGGAAGAAGAATATAAACGAATTCCATCAATACCATTATTATTCGCTGTGTTAGATGTTAGTGTGTTGTACCTTGAAGAATATAAATAAATCCCATAGTAATTATCATTCGCTGTGTTGTTGGCTAATGTGTTGTTTGAGGAAGAAGATAAATAAAATCCACCCCAGCCATTTGAATATACCTTGTTGTTCAAAAAGTTATTATTTGAGGAAGAAGATAAATAAAATCCATGATAATTATTACTTGCTGTGTTGTTGATTATGGTATTGTTTAAGGAAGAAGATAAACGAATTCCGTAAGTGTTATTACTTGCTGTGTTGTAGGTTAGAGTATTATTTGAGGAAGAAGATAAATCAATTCCATCCTGATTGTCATTCGCTGTGTTGTAGGTTAGAGTATTATTTGAGGAAGAAGATAAATCAATTCCATCCTGATTGTCATTCGCTGTGTTGTAGGTTAGTGTGCTGTTTGAGGAATAATATAAACGAATTCCAAAAGTGTTATTATTCGCTGTGTTGTAGGTTAGTGTGCTGTTTGAGAAAAAGAATAAAAGAATTCCATAAGTGTTATTACTTGCTGTGTTGTTGGTTAATGTGTTGTTTGAGGAAGAAGATAAATAAAATCCATGATAATTATTACTTGCTGTGTTGTTCAAAAAGTTATTGTTTGAAGAAGAAGATAAATAAAATCCATGATAATTATTTGAAGAATCTATATTTGTGAGATTTGAATTTTCAGTTAAATAAACAATTACAGCATTATTCTTCTTTATTTCAGAACCAGCAATTGTTACATTATTAATGTTTGAATTATTTGCATTACACAAAATTAATTCTGATAAAATTTCATTTTGTAAATCTACTGCTGAATTGAAAAATTTAATTGTTCTGTTTCCTGAACCAGTGTTATTTTCAATTATGTTATCGCAGTGAGTGTTTGAATTTGCCCCAACATAAATATCATAGTAATTGTTTTCTTTTGCTGTGTTGTTGGCTAATGTATTGTTTGAAGAAGAACTTAAATAAACTCCATAGTAATTATTACTTGCTGTGTTGTTCACCAAGTTGTTGTTTGAGGAAGAGAATAAACGAATTCCATAATAATTGTTACTTGCTGTGTTGTTTGCCAATATATTATTTGAGGAAGAAGATAAATAAACTCCACTATCAAAATTATAAACATTAAAATTTTTTATTGTCACACTATTTCTTCCATTCGCATAGATTCCATCCCCGTGCCTTATTCCTGTTACTGTGTATTCATTTCCATCAATTACGATGTTCGATGCCCCGATGGTGAAGCACGTATCAAATGAAAATAAATTGCAGTTTAAGGTGCAAGAGTCCATTATCGTTTCTCCACAGGTATAATTGTAGGTTCCATTGTCACATCCACAAAAAATTGGTTTTGTTGGACAGGAGTAAGTACAGGGTGTTCCATTGGTTGTGTCGTTCCATCGGTATGTTGTATCGCAGGTGTTGTTATCACCAGAATTTGAATCATAATCATCCACATCCAAACCATTCCAGCAGATGAAATTTTCTGTTAGATTGTTACTGTGTGAAGTTGAATAAAAGTGAACTCCTCCCTTATTATTTGTTATGTTGTTGTTTATAAAATTATTATAATCGGCATCATAACTCAAATAAATTCCGTAATGATTATAGTATATCCTGTTGTTTATTAAATTGTTATAATTTGCATTATATAAATAAATTCCATAGTTATAATTTGAATTTACAGTGTTGTTGATTATTGTGTTGTTTGAGGAAGAATAATATAAATAAATTCCATACTGATTATCATTCGCTGTGTTGTTGCTGATGGTGTTATAGTTTGAGGAATAAACTAAATAAATTCCATTATCATTTGAGTTCGCTGTGTTGTCGGTCAATGTATTGTTTGAGGAAGAATAATATAAATAAATTCCATATTGATTATCATTCGCTGTGTTGTTAATTATTGGGTTGTTTGAGGAAGAATATAGATAAATTCCATAACTATTTGAGTTCGCTGTGTTGTCAGTTAATGTATTGTTTGAGGAAGAATCTAAATAAATTCCATAATAAAAATCAGTAACTACACAATTTCTGATTATATTATTTGTTCTGTTATCCAAATAGATTCCCCTGCCAGAGCCAGAGCCATCAATCGTATGCTTCTGGCAGTCAAAAGTTTTATTGTTAAAGTTTGATGGATTATATATGCAGTGTCCTGAATGATTGGAAATATCTACTGTTAAGGTAACAACCGAACATACAGAATTATTTAATTTTTGAACGCATTCTTCGCAGGTTGAACAGTTGCAATCCCCATAAGGAATTAGATCACTTGTAGATATGCCCCAGTACGGATTCCATTGTCTCTTTGCCATTATATACCACGCCGTTGTGCCTATGTGCAGTCTGTTAAAATACTCCCAATCAAAACCAGTACTTACATTGTCACGATCCGCTGCCACAATACCTTTACCATTATTATTTGTCGCTAATATCTGCATTTTACAAAGTTCTGTCAAATAAGTATCGGATTTCTCAGTTTTATTTTTTATTTGGAACGCTATACTCATATGCGAGGTCCCCTCTGTCCACACACCATCCATATCATTATTAAAATCAAATCCAATAAAGCCCGTATAGTTAGATGCATTTACAAAACAATTATTTTCAGCCCAGTCAATGCCTCTGCTATAATTGTTTATATTTCCAAAGGTCATTAATCCCCATGCTTGGACATCTGCAGGAATATTATTTTTATTTGTTGTATTTCCATCCTCTAATGTCCCGGTCCAAAAATGACCCTCTGTTTCATCCCACATAGACTCCACGAATTTTCTTGCATGTATTGCTCTATCCAGCCAAACAGAATCGTCAGTTGCTTCATATAATAACATAAAAGCTACATAGGTGTCCATGTTATGCTCGGTTGATTTCCATAAAAGTTTTACCTGATTAGGGTACCACCCGTCATATCCTCCAGTGTAACCCCCATAACCACGATTGTCGTACGTATTGTTGTATACCCATTCACATAGAGTTATAGACGCATTCAGATACCTCTCATCCCCCTTTATTTTATAATATTGCAGTAAAGCAATTACTGTCCACGCGATATTTCCAACATGCGTTCCCACATCATGATAATCGTTTGAGGGCATTACTTTCCCGATTGTTCCGGTAAGACCATTTGAATTTATCAGCTCTGATGCAAGATACGCATTTCTCAATCTTCCATCGTTGAAGTCGGGGTCATTATTTTGAGCGTAAATAAAACTGTCACCTAAGATTTTCGCTCTTTCCCAATCTTCTGATGTGTTTCTACTCATAAATGATATCATAGCCAAAACGCTATCATACAGATATGCAACATCCATCATATACGAATCAGGGATGATAGTATAACTTTTTATTTCATCAGGAACACCTTCATACTTTACCTCATCCAGGTAGAAAGTACACCCATCAGGACAATCGCTTTTATTGGTTGCGAATCCGAACCCTCCTATGACACGGGATAGATTTTTATTGGTCAGGTTAATAGTATATTTCTGCCAGGTATCTGTCAAATTAATATCTATTGAAACTTTAGGTTGAATAGAATCAAAATATTTACCTGATATGCCGCCAACAAAGAATTCTATCTGTTCTCCACCGCTCTCGCCTTTTGCATAGAAACTTAAGTTAGACACTCCACTTAGATCAAAACCACCGATCTTGTTACCCCAATTATTTGCTGGATCCTGCCAGTAGATACCTGTCCAGTTTTTTTCCTGTGAGGCATTTGCTGAATACTCAATCTTAATAGAGGTCCCGGAATATGCTCCTATTGTGTAATTATCATCAAAGGTTATATCGCCGTAGTCCCCCATCCACCCGCTTGGAATGTATCTATTATTACTTGCATTTTTGTCGGTATAAACATTAAAAATACCACCTGTTGATATGTTTATGGGGTCTCTTATTACATTTACAAAACTTTCCAATAATCTGGGCTTAGTGGAAAGATTTTCAAACTTTATATCATCAAGGTAAAAAACACAACCATCAGTACCGGGGTCATGAACATCGTTAAAAACAAATGCAAAGCCGCCTGCGATGTCTGATAGGTTTTTTCCTGTTAAATTGATCTCATATTTTGTCCAGTTTGTATATAACTCAATCCATCCGTCGTCATCTATTAATACTTCCCCGGATGTATCATCAGGGTATCCGACCAAAAATTTCACTTTCAGCCCAGGTTCATCAGTTCTCGCCCAGAATGTTAGTTTTGACACACCTTCAAGATTATAACCATTGCCTGAATTTCCGGTCCAATTTCCCTCCTTTGCTTGCCACACAACACCATTCCATTTCCATCCATCCACCCCCACTGCACCGTTCCATACAATCTTTATACAATTTGTACCACTATGAGGATTAACCATCCACTCGTCATCAAACTCCATGTTGTTGATGGTTTCGTTGGTATTATACCATCCGGAAGGTATATAATGATTACCTGAATTATATTTATCAGTGTAAATGTTGAATGTTGAATATTTATCCATTACTTCATATAGATGTGTATATGCATTATTCTCACTCATATTTCCTGTGAGATTACACGCTAAAACACTATTTGCAGAAACAAAAATACAAAAGATATAAATAAAAATTTTTTTAAAATTTTTGTTCAATATTTTACACCCGAATTTTTTAAAAGTTGACATCATTTTTGTTATATATTAACATATATTAATCTGCGAACGAATTAAGTCTAATCCACCTTCCACACATTGGTAGGTCACCTTCCGAGATAATTACAAATATATTTCTTTTTCATTTACTCTAATCTTTCTATGTTTAAAGTAAAATACTTGTTCGCGAGTTGTTTGAATGTAAATATGAATAAATATATTAGTGTCAATTTCCTTCCATGAGCATAAAAATTTACGAAATTTTTCATATCTACGCCCTTTCAGCCAGCGTTCTTTAGTAGGGTAATAGTCACATTTCAATTTTTTATCACCCTCTTTTTCATATCTCTCAATATTCTTAAGTATTTCTACCAGTTTATTTTTGTCTTTACACACATCCTTCCACTTCTCCAAAAGTATATTATTTCCTTGCCCATTAGTGGTTCCGTAGATGACCTCTAATACCCACATTCTTGTCGGTAGCGGTGCATACTTAATAAGTAAATTATTTAACTTTTTATTTTTTATCGTTAAATCCTTAATCATTTTTGACACTTCAAATACCTCTTTTATGGCATTTACACACTTCCGCCCATGATCCAAATCCACACCTTTTTGGATTAGGATTTCATCCAAATTTAATACTTGATGTTTTAATATAAATTGTTGAGGTATCAAGCGTGCAGGTTGATCAGGTATTAACATACCCACAATATCTCCATAACTATCCGGTTGAGATGGTTTTGGTTTCGGACCCCTCAAAACAAGTATTGCCACTATAAAAAGAACCAACATAAAGAGAACAAGTACAAACCAAGGTGGAAATCTTGGAGGAAATAATGTTTCATCAACCTCTTTTGATGAGCTATCAAGTTTTGATTTGGCAGAATTAAAATCCCCATCTCTTATATTTTTCCATACAAAATATAAGTCTTCAGTCATTTTTTTCTCAACATCGCCCCACTCAGGAATACTGATGTATGGTTTTCCATATTTCATTCCGTCATCAAAAACCTCGTAAATACTGTTTCTTCCAATTAGTTTATACATGGCATTTGTATTAGATGGGAACAGTCCTGTACTGATGCTGTAATCAAACTGAACATCTGTGCTTGTTAAGTATTTTGTAAATTTAACTGCTTCTTCAAAATTGTCTCTCTCATGAGAAATTTTCAAAATTGCAAGGTTACTACCACCTACAAAGGTAAATCTCTCGTTGTTGGGCCCAATAGGTGGTAAGGTCATACTGATATTTTTAGACCATTCATTACCATACTTCTTTTCCAACTCCTTTACTAACCAAGGACCTGTAATAATCATTCCATATTCATGTTCTTTAAATTTCTCTTCTATACCGTTGGTTGTATCTTCAGGAAGTTGAAGACAACCGCAATTACATAAATCCATTAGAAATCGTACAGCATCTAAACCATCATTGTTATTGAAAACTGCATTTTTTGATTGAAGCGGAAAATCGTGTATTTCGATAATTTCATTTCCAAATATCCCCAGCCAGATGGCGAAATTATGCAGTAAATTCCAGTCTTCTCCAATCGGAATCGCAAAAACACTTTTCATACTCGTGTTTTTTTGTATATTTATACCTGCATGAGAATCCTTACAGACTTTCTTAAAATCAGTAATGTTCCATGTCTGTAAGACATCTTCATTTTTGATGATATCTTTCCAGTAGTAAATAACTCTTATGTCTATCAACCAAGGTAATCCGTATATTTCTTCAGAGTTGTGCGTTTTGCAACTTTTCAGCGATGATTTATAAAACAAGGTCTCGTCAACTTCTCCAGAGAGTTCAGCTAATGCGGATTTTTCAATGAAATAAGCTGTCCAAGTTGAACCTAATTGGACAATATCTGGAGCGATTTCATCGGAAGATATAGCATCGTCTATCTCAACAAGTGCTTTAGACCATTCGATAAACTTTACTCTAATCTTTACATGAGGATTGTCCTTTTCATATTCTTTTATATGTTTTAGTATCTCTGTCTGGGCAAGGACTTGTTTAGCAAATTCCTTATTCCCTACTAGTTCTTCCTTGGTGTTAAGAACATTTGGATTGGCGTTCAAAAACTTTATTATTTCATTATCGGAAGGGGTGTATTCTTTCCACAGAGGCTCATTAGGCATTACCCAGATAGTTAGCGTCTTTTCCTGTGCTGATGTACACAGGGTTCCCATCAATAAAATAAAGATAAATATTTCAATTTTTTTGTTTTTCATTGTACTATTAGATTATTTGGTTTTATCTATGAAAAATACCACCATTTTTAATAGCATATTAAATTTTAATCAAATTTACATTTTTTCTTTAAATTTGTTTTAAAATTGTCAAACTAAAAACAACCACCTTAAGAACTTAAAACCCCAAGAATAAAAAACCCTGCTGTCATTTCTTGTCGCATTTACATAAATGAATTCACAAGGGAATTTTACTTCAATTTGCTGCTGCAGGGGATGCTCTGGATAGACCATTCCCGTCACCGTCCCGTTTAAATTTTTCACGGCACTGTAATTGTAAATCAATTCCCCGGTGTGCGCGTCAACAAAGAAAATCAATTTATCACGGTTTGAAGCGGTGACAACTTTCCATGCGAGGTGATAATCAAAACCCGCGTATGTTTCTTCAGGGAAAATTACAGGTGAAAAATTCAAGATTTCAATTCCCGGCTCATATTTTTTTACAATTTCAACCAGTTCCTTTTTACCGATTTCCGGGATTGTTGAAACATTAATCCCCGGGTGAAAGTCACATCCCACGAGTAAAATCCTACCTTCTGCATCAATTGTTAAGCCGGTAAAACTCCTGTGGACGGGAATTCCCATGTAATATTGCCGGTAATTTATATAATAATTTTCATTGTCAGAGTCAAAATTTTTTAATTTCAAATCATCAGGATTTGCTCCTAAAAAATCTTTATTTTTTGAAATAAAATTATCTGTAATTCTTATAATATCTTTTTCAAAATTTTTCCTGCCTTTTTCTTTTATTCCCTTCAAACTTTCAATGCCTTCAATCTTTGTTTGTTTTCCAAAAATCCTGTGAGGGGTTCCTGTTTTGTTGTCCGGGTAGATTTTTAAGTAGTTTATTTCGGTTAAGTCGTTTGAATTGTTGTAATTATCCTGGCTGCCAAAAACTTTAATTTCGGAACTTGCGCTGATTGTTTTTGTTTCGTCAGATACCCCGGTGTTTATGCAAAGCATAAAAAACACCAGAAACACCGCGAAAATTGGAATTATCCTTGCTCTCATATTAAAAATTAAATTTTACGGAAATTATTAGAAAATTGAAAATTTAATTTTTCAATTTTTTAGAAAGTATATGCGCCTGTCTTGTCGGTTCAGGAATGCGGTATTTGCAGAATTCTTTCACAACCGTTACTGCTGTTTCATAAGAAATTTTATGCCCCGGCGAAACATATACCGGTTTTCCTTTACCGGTTTTTAATGCAATTCCGATTAATTTCCCGTCATACATTACCCTATCCCCAAAAACCTCACCGCAGAGAAGTGTTTTTGCAACACCGACTGCCGGAATGTCAAGTAAAACCCCTGCATGAGATGCAATTCCGGCACCTCCCGGATGCAAAATCCCGTTCCCGTCAATCATTAAAACCGTGGGCTTGTTTTTTAATTTTTTGAATAATTTTTCAATTAACGGAAACTCGCGAAATGAAAGATAAGTTGAAATGTAGGGAAAATCAACCATTGCTTTTGCGGTCTCTCTTTCAATGATTTCTTTTGTCCGGTAATTAAAAACAACGCACGCACCGAATGCTTTATTTCCAGTGTAAGAAATGTCAAATCCCGCAACGGTTTTAATTTCGGAAAACCCGTCTTTTAAGATAATTTGAGATTTAATTTCTTTTTGAATTTCTTTTAATTT
>Ga0209636_10006159_pt1 | contig 12258 bp, 10 predicted proteins | sample DeeMarSWOR152_54_FD_187464 | JGI IMG/M metagenome (GOLD analysis project Ga0209636, IMG submission 187464) | Marine sediment microbial communities from White Oak River estuary, North Carolina - WOR-1-52-54 (SPAdes) (version 2) | ecosystem: Environmental > Aquatic > Marine > Intertidal zone >...
GCGCTTGTGCGTCATATACAATTCAACTGTATCCTGCGCCCGCTTAAGAACAGTAGCCTCGTCCGGCGTAAGATGTTTCTTCTGCAAATGCTTCTGTACTATTTTCAAAATGTTCGACTGCCTGTAAGGCACTATCGCCAACATCAACGCGTCGCATTTCGGGCAACGGACCTCTGCTGGCATGTCGTTTATCGTGTACATTTGCGTCCATTTCCCGCAGTTCATACAAACCAAACGTGTGCGGCTGTTCATTATGCGCTGCTTGAAGATTTCGAAAATTTCGCGTGTCGGCTTTTCTGGCCCGATCACTTCAGCGTACTTGTGCTTTATTCCTATCTTACCAAGCGGCGAGAGGCCTGCCTTGAATGCCAGTTTTATTTCGCCTGTTTGCATCTGCTGCAAAAGTTCAGTGGCTTTCTCGATGTCCAGCTTTTCTGTCTCAATCTCCTTCATAGTCTCTTCGAACACCGGCGTTATCGCGTAATCTTCTATTATGCTTTTCAACTTCGTGCGACTCAGCTGAGCATCGTGCGAAAAGGCTCCAAACCGCTTGGCCACGTGCACGAACTTGTATTGGAACAGGTCGCTTTTCGAAACTGACAATCGTATATAGCTCCTCAGATGCTCTGGATTGGTGTTTAGCAATACTTCTTTTACAAGGCCGAGATTTTTTTGCTGGAACTGCATAAGTATGCGGTAAGGGTCTGTTTTAAGTCCAACAGAGCCTACGCGTGATGTCAGCAACGCAGCGAGGAAGCGGCCGACCGTTTCGTTCACTACAGAGCCAAAACAAGTGTGCAGCACGACTATGTCTTCGTAATCCTCTATAAGTATGTTTTTGTCATCTGTTATCATAGTAGGGTCGTGTTTTTTTTGACGGCTTATGACTTTGACCATCTTTCTGGCTACGTCTTTGTCGATCGGGTAGTCTCGCATCAGCTGCTCGACAGCTTCGTTCTTATCCATATCATCCAGCATTTCGTATATTTTTCTGCGCAACCGGCCGACCTCTTGCGCAACGTCGAAATGCACAGGAATTATTTCGCCTTCCCATCCTGGGATTGCAGCATCGATATCACTAGACGGCTCGACTAAGACGCGGTCTTCCTCTGTCTCTATTATACGCCAAGGCTCGCCTTTTACTATAAATGTCGTGCCTGGGTCGCCATGTATCGATACAAACTCATCATCCAACACACCGACAAAGCTCTGGTCAATCATGTTGAATATCTTGTACTGTTTTACATCAGGTATTGTGCTTAAGCGCGTGAAGTAATATTCAAACCCGCGTCTCTTCTTCTTCAACTCCTCTCCTTTTCTTGCGATGTCCAAGTAAATAAGGCCTATCTGTGACATCTGCCTACACACGGCTAAGAAGTCGTCGTACGACAGCATGTTGTACGGCCCAGACTTTATTATTTCCTTATAAGTTTTTTGCATATCGAGTTTCCAATCCTCCAATGTCATGCCGACGATTTGGTGAGCAAGCACGTCTAACGAGTTCGTGTGTGATTTGGTTGGCTCTATCTGGCCAGCCAATGCCCTGCGCGCGATAACAGCCGCTTCAAAACAGTCATCTTCATCAGTCGCAATGACCAAACCTTTGCTCACGCGTTCGATGCCGTGCCCGCTTCGGCCGACGCGCTGTATCAGCTGCGACACACGACGCGGTGACATATATTGTAAAACCAAATCAATCGTACCGATGTCTATGCCAAGCTGCAGACTACTCGTGCACACTATGGATTTTATCTCCTCGGCTTTGAACCGCTTCTCGGTTTTTATTCGAACGTTTTTGCTCAGGCTGCTATGATGTATTTCTGCAGGGAACAAATTGTCGATTGTCTTTATTCGCGACGCCAATATCTCGGCAAACTCGCGCGTGTTTGTGAACGTCAGCGACGAACGGGCCTCTTTTATAAGTTCCATCATCGTTCTCAGTCTGGCAGCTGTCTCTTTTGACGTGTATATCTTTTTGACAATTTTACTGTCTTCAGGCTTCGGCCGCGGGCTGATTACGCGTATATCGTATTGCTTTGCTGTTTCTACACGGATGATGTTTACGTCCTGGCCTGCTGAGTAAAATTTTGCAACCTTTTCAGGCGAACCGATCGTCGCAGAAAGCATTATAAGCTGAAAGTCGCCTGACAGTTTTTTCAGCCGTTCGAGGCCAATCGCGAGCTGTATACCACGCTTGCTTTCTACGGTCTCGTGCACTTCATCGAGGATTACGTATTCTATGTTTCGCAGATGCTCTCGTATCTTTTTGCCTGTGAGCAGAGGTTGCAATGTTTCTAAAGTAACGATCATCACGTGCGGCGGAAACTCCATCTGTTGCCTTCGTTGATATGCAGAAGTGTCCCCATGCCTTACAGTAATCTCCAATTCAAGTTTGTTGGCCCACCATATCAGCCTGTCCAACAGGTCACGGTTTAGTGCTTTGAGCGGCGTTATATACAATGCCTTTATCGGAGTCCTGTCGTTTTCCAAGATGTTCTTGAAAACTGGCAGCATAACAGCAAGAGTCTTGCCTGTGCCTGTCTGCGAAATTATCATTGTGTTCTCTCCAGAAAGTATCGGCCTTATCGCTACCTCTTGTATAGGCGTAGGCGCTTTGTCTTTCAGCTTGGACTGCTCCAAAACTTTCTTTATCTCCGGCCCAAGTATTTCAAAACCATTTTTCAGTTCTTCGTCTACAACATCCTTAGTTTTTGCTGAAACATCCTTACTTTTTGTTGCAGTATCTTCAGATTTTGCTGTAGTGTCTTTTGTTTCACTCAATTCTAACACCTGCTGATTTCAGATCTTTTTTAAGCTGCGCCGCGTTCGTAAAAACTATTCCTTTAAGGCCTGCGGCCTCCGCACCTTCTATGTTTTCAAGCCTGTCATCGACAAATATACATTCCGATGCTTTCACCTGCAGTTGTTTGACAGCCAGACCGTATATCCCACTCTCAGGTTTTCTCATACCTACCTCATGCGATATGATGGTCACGTCAAAAAGCCCGCGGCTCCATTCTTTGCGGTGGTCTGAAAAACTCTTCATTGCGTTCGATAGAAGGCCTAACTTGTAACCCTGTCTCTTAAGGAGTTTAACAATACCCACGACCTTCTTATCTATTTTCGATTTATTCGCATAAGTCTCCATCCATGTTCGCTTGAGCAGTCCCGGATTCACGTTCAACATCTCTGCGTATCTGTTCCAAAAATTCTCTAAAGGCATTTGGCCTCTCAGCACACCATCTTGTAATTTATGGAATTTCGACCTTGCCTCTTCGTAGCTCTGGCCTGACAGCTTAGCGGTTTCAGAGTACACATATCTCATGACATTCTTTCCAATCACTCCGCCATAATCAAAAATAACCGCTTTAATCATCACAGACACCTCTTTTTTTGAAATCCAGAAATCGAGAGAAATGGCTACATACGGGAGGAGTATATATCATACCGCGCATATCCGCGCTTCGGCCAACGATAAAAAGGCCGTCGTTTTCAGTCTGCATAACTGCGATAAATGCTATCCAAACCAATCTATGCAAACTATAGAAAACTAATATTTAGATTTATTAATAAGCTTTATGGTATTTCGAAGTCCATATTTTGAAGTAGGTGTTGTATAGTATATGGTGAAACCATCTAAAGCCAATGAAATTATAAGAGTTCTGAAGAAAGAATACGACATCGGCCCATGGCACGCCCGACCGTTCAGAACATTAATAAGCTGCATACTATCTCAACGAACAAAAGACGAAACAACAGGCCCTGCCACCGAGCGGTTATTCCGTTTAGCAAAAACACCGCAGGAAATGGTTAAGTTGCCGCAGCGAAAGATTGCAAAGACGATATACCCAGTCGGGTTCTATAACCAAAAGGCCAAACGGATCAAACAGGCGTGTGAAATGCTGCTGGAAAAATACAACGGTCGCGTGCCAAAGACGCGCGCGGAGCTTATGGGGCTGCCTGGTATTGGTGGTAAGTGTGCGGATATTGTTTTGCTGTTTTCTTATGGCCATGAGGTAATACCTGTTGATACACACGTGGCAAAAGTTTCGCGAAGACTCGGCTGGACCAAACATAACGATCGGGAAAAAATCCGTGAAGACTTGCATAACATATTTCCGTCGAATAACCGCTCTATAGTGAACAGCCTGCTTGTTACATTTGGTAAAGATATTTGTAAGGCCCCTATACCTAGATGTTACGAATGCCCAATCGAGAAGTTGTGTCCTTATCCTAACAAGAATTTGAAGAACTGAACGTTTTCACATTCGGAAAGTATAATTCCTGAATTCATTTAAAAATAGTCTTTTATGTAGTGATGGGCCTCTTCGTGCCAGAGCCAAAAGAATATCAAAAGGGCGTCAATCGAAACCAAGATTGTAAGCTTCTCTATGCCTGTTGCGGATGCTATACGGCCGATGATGTCGTAATTAATTATTTCCGTGCTTAACGGGTAAAACGGCATGGCCTCTCCGGTCAGGTATGCGTCAAGTATTATATGTATGGACCAGGCGATGAAAAGCACCAGAAATATTTTCCCAAATTTTTTAGATATAATGATCGCTTTTTTTGATACTTTCAACTTAGGAACGAGGTAATAGAACAACAAAAAGAATGCAGAAAAACTAATGGTCAGCCAAAAGTTTTCGAAAAGCACGTTTTGAATCAAAGGCGTCATCGTAATTTTTACTCCCACCGATTTGAAAGCCGCGTAAATAGGTACGTCCATGTCTGGCAGAGCTCCTGCGAGCCCTACAAGGAACGTGTGCTTTCTCGTAAAAAATCTCGAAATTTTTGGCGAATTGTCCCGCAGAAGCTCCAAGAATATGACAGGCACCAGTATGTGCGTGACCGCGTACGGCATAAATAAAATTTATTTTTTGCCAAATTAAAAGCCAATGAAGTGTAGAAGCAAATAAACTAACTAAATAACTAAAGCAGCTCGACTAACCACTAGAAAAAGTTCTATATATTTAACAGGCCATGGCAGCGAAAAGAAAAACATGAACAAGTATTTGATAATAGGGTTAGCTGTTGGTTTGGTAGCCTTGATTGCTTTCACCGCTTCGATAGTCATCGGCGTAAATTATACAGGATTCTTCAAGGCGTTCGACAAGACGCTTTCGCCAGGTGAGTATTACGAGCGAAATATTACTGTACGCAAGTTTTATAATGTTAGCATAAGGTTCCAAAAAGAAAACAGCAGTTCTTATCTTGGGTTCGATGGAGAAGACAGTGTGATAGTGTTAAAAGACTACAGCGGTTCGGAGATAGTGAAAGTTGTCGGTGTGAAGAACGGTCGTGCATACTTGGAGATGACGAATTACGAGATGGCTTCTGTGGCAACAATATCAGCATACAACATAAGCGACTACGCAGACGTCATCAACCAGCCTGTCAATGACAGCGTGCTCTCGTTCAGCGGAACAAAAGCGTACATAACAGTTAAAGTAACCTACGCGCCAGCGGTTATTGCAGGTTACGTCATCGATGACTTGACTGGAGAGTTTGTAAGCGGAGTAACAGTTGCTGCGTTTGAAAATGATGCATATCCGGCTGTTATATCGCCGATAAATCAAAACACGAGCGACAGCAATGGTAGATATAAAATGATTTTCAATCTCGACAGCAGCAATGCACTTGATGTTTATATCAAGGACTATGATGTTGTATGAATTCCTTCAGGTCGACCAAGAGTAGCCCGTACTTTTTGGTAAACTCATTTTCGTTCATTGTCTTTTTTAATTTCACACACTCGATGAGATAGTCCCTGCCGCGAGAGTAGTATATGCCGTCGAGTATGTGCTCGAATTTTGTGTATTGGTTTTTATAATCTGTAAATTTGAGCTCTATGTAACCCTTCGGCCCTTTTTTAGGCCGTCTAAAAAGAGGTTGGGACGCTTTAACTAAACGTAGATACTGGTCTAGGATTTCATCAAGTCTGGCCAATGTTGCCTGTTTGTAGAATTCGTGCTCCGAAGCTTCCAAGTAGCTCCGTAGTAATGTGAAAGTGTCTTGTAGATTAAGCTCCATGTCCGATTCGTCTATCGTTATGTTGGATATTTTCGGGTTAACTTCCCACTCCGATTGCAAAAGTATCTTGACATCCTCATTTACATCCTCGAACTCTCCTTCGTATTCGTCCCTTCGGCCTATAGCAATGAGCGTGTCTAAAAGGTCCTTCTCTTTTTGGACGTGATATTGCAAAGGAAAGTACTTTTGAAAAATTATTACTTCTTTGATCGATGTGTATGTGTCCTTTCCAAAGATTTCCGCTACAGCGGTTTTTAGTCTTTTATCCTCGGGCCCTTTTAGCAATATCTCCAGCATGGTGTCGATTGTTTCCAGCTTTTCCAAAGTTTCGTACAAAGCTGCCTCGTAATTATCCAAACTACCTTCTTCCATCCAATCAACGGCCGGGATGGTTTTCAGGTCCGACTGGAAACTGTGGGAATTTTTTATACGGTCAATGCTACGCAGTTTTTCCATAACTATGGGTTGAAATCCAACATTTAAGTCCATTTCGTCTAAAATAATTAAAATGGGAAAACTCAGAATTGAAGATGTTCTGCCTGATATACGCAAGGATTTAAAAAAATCTTCGTCACGTAAAATGAAAGAGGCTCAAGAGAGGTTTTTCAAAGAGGAAGTAACTTTTATTGGGTGCAAGCTTTCGGACGTGCGAGTCGTCGCTAAAAAATACAGCAAACTGATGAAAGAGGACGGATGTGCGTATGAGGATTTTCTGAAAGTCGCTGAGGAACTTTTGAACAAGGATTCATTTGAAGAAAGAACCATCGCTTTCCACATGGTCGAGCGGATGAAAAAACATTTCCGCAAAAGCGACTTCAAGCTTTTCGAAAGATGGCTGAATAAGTATGTGACGAATTGGGCACACACAGACCACATAGCGCCCCACATAATCGGCGAAATGGTTGAAAAATGGCCTGAGTTGCAAGCGGACGTGTTCAAATGGACAAAATCAAAAAATAGATGGATTCGGCGGGCGGCTGCTGTTACATATGTGATACACGGCCGGCGTGGACGGTTCCATGAACAGATTTTCAAAACAGCCAAAGCGATGATGGGCGATTCGGACGATATGGTCCAAAAAGGGGTCGGGTGGATGTTGAAAGAAGCAAGCAATGCGGATGAGGAAGCGGTTGTCAAATTTTTACTACCAAGAACGAAAAAGACTTCTAGACTTATTTTAAGATACGCTACTGAGAAAGTGAGCCCAAAAAACAGAAAACTCGTACTTTCAAAATAACTCAACCGCACTTTCAAATAGCGCAGTTAGTTTATAAAGTAGTTTAGAACAAGTTAAAAAATAACGAAATAAAATAAAAAATTCTCAATTTAAATCGGTACTAATGTTGTTAATGTCGACCCTTTCTGTTGACCTTGTGTGCTGTTAGCTTGAGTCTCGTTGGTTTCAGCAGTTTCATTGGTTTCAACTGTGACGTTTGCCTGAGTTGTTGTTGTGGTCGGGGCAGTTGTCGTTGTGGTCTGTTGTGTGACTGTAGTCGGCCTGCGGCAATTTCTTGGTTCTAACCCTGTTTCTTCCCAGCCGGTAGCTATCGCATCTTCGTAATTACAACCTGAAAATATTTTGTACTGGTCTGTCTCTGGGTTCTTCAAGCATGTAGGACCTTGTGGACACGGTCTTTCCTCCTCAATTCTTTCCATAAGCCTTTCCCTTATCTTCTCTCTATTGGTCTCTGCGTTTTGCAAGGCGTTCTGAAGGCCGGATACAGCAGCAGGAGGCGCTTGTTGCAACACACGCCTCAACACATATATGTGCTTATTTGTAGTCCTGTTCATCCACTCGTCAACATCGTCTGCAGTGATATTCCTCAATCTAAGGCGCTCCCTGATTTGCTCCATCTCTTGCAACTGTTCTTGGTATCTTTCCATCACTCTTTGCATGATTTGCGTTTTGTTCATTAGAACCATTTGCTCTGCCTCTGCTAATCTCCTCTCCGCTATTTTTAGCTTTAACTGTATTTTTGCTTTTTCACTGAATGCGAACATTAGCCTTAATCTCTCTGTGAACAGTTTGAATCCGTAGAAAGGGTGATCCGGAAGTATGCCTGGGTCTTCTAACTCTGTTTCTTCTCCTTCTTGGGCAAGCGTTAGACTAGGTATTATCACTAGTACCATGACCAAAGAAAGGACCAACAATGTTTTCCATTCCATCTTATCACTCTTTAATTCCTGTTTTTATAGATTCGTCTAATTTTGTTAATGGTATATTTGTTAATGGTATAATATATATGACGATGGAGCCTTATTAAAATAACAATTTAGAATTCATATGGCCGAAGGCGATATGAAATTGAAATGATGTGGTAAATCTTATTCGTATCTCAATGCCTGTATTGGATCGAGCATGGCTGCTTTTCTAGAGGGCAGGAATCCTGAGACAACACCGACTATGACAGAGAACCCAAGCCCAAGAAGGGCAAGTTCTGGGGTTACAGCAGTCTTAAGGGCCATCCCTTGTGTTTCTAGCACATAACCTAGAGCTTTCGATAGGCCTGTTCCTATCAGAAGTCCGATAATGCCACCCATAAGCCCGATTATAGCTGCCTCTGTTAGGAATATTCTCAGAACATTGCTATTCGTAGCGCCTATCGCCTTCATTATCCCGATTTCCTTTGTACGTTCAAGCGTAGACATGTACATAGTATTCGCGATGCCTATACCGGCCACGAGCAGAGCAATGCCTGCGATCCCACCCAATGCAAGAGACACAGTATTTGTAATCGTTGATATCTGGCCGGCCAACGTAGCTGTGCTCATAACTGAGAAAGTTTTTTCCCCATATTTGTTGTCGAGTTTTGTTTGTACCCGGTCTGCAACATCCTCTATATTGCTGGCATCAGATGCTTGCGCGTATATAACTGTTATCTCTTCTTCTTCGCCTGTAATCTCGCGCAATGTCTCTAATGTCATGTATATCTGAGTGTCGTCTTGTCTATTACCAATCTCTTTCATTATTCCGATTACTTTGAAAGACTTTTCTTTTATAATTATATTGTCTCTAATGCTCAACTCTTTGCCAAAAGTTTCCTCGGCTGCCAGACTGCCAAGTATAACGACATATTTGTCCCCTGGTCGTAACCAACGGCCATTCGCGATCTCAAGCTGCGACCCTTCAAAAAAGGTTTGGGCTTCCTTGCTGTTCACCCCGATTATAAACATAGAAGGGAAGGTGACGTCCTTATAACTAGTCGGTAAACCCTTGGTCAACACTGGTATGGCCTCTTCCACGCCTCTGACGCTTTTGACAATGCTCACGTCTTTTTCAGACAGCTGTTGCGTCCCTAGAAAACCAGCTGGACCAGCACTAAACGAGTATGCGCTTACGATTATCTTGTTTGCGCCCAACTGTTCGAACATTTCCTGTATGTACTGGTTTGTCCCTTCACCAATCGATACCATTGAAACTATTGCCGCTATACCTATTACTATACCTGTCACTGTCAATATGCTGCGAAGCTTGCGCTCGCGGATGCTTCTGACAGCCATGTTAATGCTTTCTTTCTCGAAATCGAAAGCCAAAGAATCACATTCTTATATTTTATACTTTATTTTTTGCTTTGGCCTCAAAAGGGTTGCAAAGTTTAGTTCTATTATCTTATTCTATTTACTTCTTCTTGAAAAGTTTGATAAAGAATGTTCTTTTCCAATAAATTACTATTATTAATACGACAACCACTATCACTTGCGTTGTTGGCGATATTTGTATAGGCGGTATGGAGTATACTGTAAATTCTAATGACGCAGACTCGGTCATTTCTTGGTTATATGGGTCTTTATAACGCATCTCTATATTCATCGATCTTTTGCCTGCGGGTACTTTCGCTAATTTCACCTCTAGTGTGATTGTCTCGTAATCGTCCGGATCAAGGTTCCCCATATAATATTCTTTCGGCGTGATTTCTAGATTGGAATCAAAAGTAACTGTAAGATAATTCGCAGAAGCTGTTCCACGGTTGGCCATGGACAGAGTAAGCTCGCCAGCGGACCCTGTGAACATCTTGCTGTCATCTTCCAATGTCACGACAAATTCTGGCTTGCCTGATATTTTCAGTCCTACGTATTTCACATCAGTATGTGATGTGCCGGCCTCGTCATAATATTTTATCGTAACCGGTACACGATAGGCGACCGTATTCGCGTTTTTGCTAACTATGATCGAGAAGCTGGCAGTTGATGTTTGCCTACTCGGTAAATCTCCTACATAGACCTCGATGTCGCCACTCGCAGATACAAAAGGTTGTGACTCGTTGCCTAGTATTACGGTCATATCCTTAACACTGCCTGAACCCACGTTTTTTATGTCGATGTCCACATCAATGATGTCCCCTGGTTCTATAATTTCCTCACTCCAACTAACATTTTCCACTTGAACAAGCGAGCGTCTGGATACCGATATAGACGTAGACGTCTCGACAGTGTTAGTGCCTGTGGCGTCGCCTTCTGCATATGTAATGGAGAAAAATATAGAGGTCGTACCTTCCGGTATTGAAGATGATACAGTTATCGGTACGCTAATCTGAGCAGAACTGCTAGGCGCAATTGTCTGTAATTCGTATTTTTTCTGGCCAAAGCTTACGAAGCTGTGCGACTTTATATTCAATTCCACGCGGCGTGCGTACGATGTGCCGCCATTCGATATTGTCAATATGAGGTTCCCACTATCACCAGGTCCTATCGTAGAGGGAACTAATTGGCTAGATACGCTCAAAGACACATATGCACTGGCCGGTTTTGTAAACATACAAACAAAGGACAACACAAAAAATGTAGACACAAACAACATCATCGATTTATTTTTCATTTGGACACCTCGCTTAATTATGTTGAATTTATACTAAATTATAGTTCCATCCTTTATCTTTAACCTTATTTTCGCGTGCTCTGATATGGAAGGATCGTGAGTTATCACAACAACAGTCCTACCTTCTTTATTAAGTTTAGCAAATATATCTATTATTTCTTTCCCTGATTTTGAATCCAGGTTGCCTGTGGGCTCGTCTGCCAGCAGCAATATAGGATCGTTCGCCATCGCCCGCGCAATCGCCACACGCTGAGTCTCGCCGCCTGATAGCTCGCTTGGCTTATGGTCAGCTCTTTTGCCAAGACCAACCTTTTCCAATAGTTCTTTTGCTTTCCTTTTTCTTTCAGCCTCATTGAGACCTGCAAATGTCATCGGCAGCTCCACGTTTTGCAAAGCTGTGAGGCTTGGGATGACGTTGAAGAACTGGAAAACAAACCCTATTTTATTCCTTCGAATCATAGCCAATTCCGTCTGGTTCAATTTTGAAATATCTTGGCCGCCTATGTATACTTTACCGCGCGTAGGCGTATCCAAACATCCTATACAATGAAGTATCGTGCTTTTTCCACTACCAGAAGGCCCTTCTATAGAAACAAAGTCGCCTTCCTTTATTTTCATATTCACGTTCTGAAGCGCTCGGACTTCTGCATGAGTACCCTCGTTATATATCTTCCAAACGTTTTTACATTCTACCAATATCTTGCGTTTAGAATTTTTACTTTTCATAATTATGATGATATACCAAGATTAAAATTTAATTTTATCGTTTTTATATTTCTGCGATAGTCTGCCTATTTTTCAGATAGACTTCCTATTTCTTCAATATCTCCCTTGACTTTTGTTTTAGCTCCCTTATTTTGATTTTTGGTATTCTAGTCATACGATATATTTCAGATTCGTCCATTTCTACAATCTGTTTTAACGTCACTATGCCAACATCCCCCAACTTTGCTTGGTGGTTTATGTCCAACCCACGTAAAAACGTTATCGGATACAGTTTATTCTCCTCTATCATACGTTCGAGACCATGTTCGAGTGGCGTTTTCCATGCTATTCCCATTATTTTCTTACAGATAGCGTAATCCTGTGCATGGTCTGAAAGTTTGGTGTTGCTTACTACTATCAAGCCTGAAAAGGGGGTTTTGTTTTTACCTGCTTTGTACCCATCCAACAGGTCTTCAAAAGTTGCCCATGCTTCTAAGAAAACCCCAAGGCTCGTGTATGTGTGAGGTTTGTAATGATGTTTTACCTCAACATAGAGAGCCTCTTTGACACTGCGTCCTTTTGTATCTTTTATCGTCCTTTCGGCTATGGCATCGATTTCGTGCTCTACGCACATACCTCGTAACATTTGGTTCGTCTTAACTTTGAACCCATGCGACCGCAACAGCTCCGCAACAAAAAGCTCG
>Ga0209636_10006160_pt1 | contig 12256 bp, 3 predicted proteins | sample DeeMarSWOR152_54_FD_187464 | JGI IMG/M metagenome (GOLD analysis project Ga0209636, IMG submission 187464) | Marine sediment microbial communities from White Oak River estuary, North Carolina - WOR-1-52-54 (SPAdes) (version 2) | ecosystem: Environmental > Aquatic > Marine > Intertidal zone >...
ATTCTTATATAATCAACTTTCGGGCGGGAAAACCGACTCAAGTGGAAAATATTATTATTATCGTGCCACTGCAGCTCATATCTCAGGCGGTGCTAACCCAAGCGCTGAATTTGATCAAAATAATAACAATACGATTATAGTCCAAGATAAATGGTATGATTTTGACGAACCTTTCAAAGAACCGGAGATTTCACGGCAGGATATAGATTTTAACGCATCATCCGTTGTAAAAAACAGTGATCTTCATATAGAACTACAGTTCATATTTAAATATCCGCCACGAATCATAACTAAACCCACTTCAACCGTGATCGTGAATGAAGATACCTCCACATTGGTAGATTTTGTCTTCTACGATAACGACGATTTTAAAGAAGGTGCGGAGGTCAGCCCGGGTGTATTTGATAATATCACAATAAGTATCACCGATCAGAACTTGAATGAAATATATGGAACTAATAACCATGATAAATGGATCTACTGGAACAATATAAGCAAAGTACTGGTATTTTTCAGAACCATAGAATCAAACTTGACTACAACGGACGATTATAAAGCACAAGTAAACGAAGTTATTAATGTTACTCTAATTGATCCGCTAGGTCAGCGGGCATGGACTGGACCTATAAATGTAGAATTCCATAATGTACCCGATAAACCGGATATTACAGGTTTGCCGGCTGCTATCGATATTGTCACAGTAATCGAAGACCAGGTGAAATATTTACCAATGACAGTTACAGATAATGATAATTCCACAGATGAAGTTGATATAATAAGTAGTAGTGAGTATGTTACCTATCAATTCAATGGTACAAATGATCAGTGCCTAAAATTAGATTATCCCAACGAATTTGGTGAAAATAACACACAAGAATTAGTATATGTCAATGCAACAGATAATTGTGTACCTTCAGGTGCGAGTGCTATTCAATGGTCATCATATAGTTTCCTGGTAAGATTCATACAAACACCCGACCCACCAGAAATCAATGGCCTAATACCAAATTATACGGGTGATGAGGATAATCCGACTTTCGAATTAGCATTAGGGAATTATGCATACGACCCTGATCCTGATGACAATACTCAAACTCTGAAATGGTATGTAACCGGATTAGATAGTTCGTTATTTGAAGTCCAAAATGTTAATTCCACTGCGGATACTCCATTAAGTTTTAACTTAAAAAGTGGAGTGGATCTCGGCGGTGCAATTTCAAAACAAGTTGAAGATAGGGTCACTCTGTGGTTAAAGGATAAGTATGAACTAACCGCACATCAAGACATTATAATATATATGAACTCCACCAACCAGCCGCCAAGCTTGCATAAGATCCTTAAAGAAGGCAAAAAGGTTTCAGTGTGGCCCGAAGAGGGCTTCACTTCAGATAGGTTTAGATTCATGATTGAATACAGGGATCGTGACGGCGAAAAGGGTGACCCGCCAGCATTTGTTAAAGTAATTATTGATGGCAAAGTATTCGACATGCTGGCGGAGGATCCCGCTGATGATAATTATAACGATGGTAAGGTGTATTATTACGAGATCGCATCATTAAGCGCCGGTGAGCATGAACATTATTTTGAATGCTCAGATGGGGCAATAACCACACGGCTGCCATTAATCACTGCCGAGCCAAATAACATCTCAGGACCAGATATTGAGGCAAAAATCTTTATTTTAACAAAGGAAACTAGTGATAAAAATTTCATTGTTCGGCTTGCGCACAGCAACTTGAACCCATTTGCCGAGATAATTGATGATGCGAATAAACCATCTGCGGAAATAGAACCCGATAAAGATGCTTTAAACAAAACAAAGGGTGACATTGGAGTATATTTCCAGATTAGCACCCAGAGAATAGATTTTGTATACTGGGTGGAGTTTACCGTTAAATTTGGTTCTGGAGAAGATTATGATGATAACTATAATGGAACTAAATGGCTACGAAAAGATGATCTACAGTTGGGATATTATTTACCACAAAAGAATAAATGGTACACGTTGTCATATTCCCAAATAGACACAGTAAAACATATCTTAAAATGCAATATCACCCTAGTAACAGACGTTAACGAATTATTAAAGAATATTATAAATTCTTCAGCTTTAGCAAAACCAACTTTCACCGTAATTGGCACTTTGGACGCAGATGGCGATGGGTTTTTAAACGACCGAGAGGATTTCCCATTTGACCCGTCGTGCAGTAAAGATTCCGATGGCGATGACTCGCCTGATAAATGGAATACTGGTTGGACATTTTCTCCAAAGGGACGACATCTTGATGCGTTTCCCAATGACCCCGCTGCTAGCATAGATACCGATGGTGACGGCTGTCCAGATGAATGGAACCCTGGAAAAAGTCGAAAGGACTCAACAAGCGATCCCAAATTAGATTTGGATAACTGGCCGGACAATCCCAATGCCTGTTTGGATACCGATAACGATAATATGCCTGATCAACTACTGGGCTCAGATCCGTTTCTGCAGGAAGATACAGATGATGATAATGATGGTATGCCCGATTGGTGGGAGGAACAGTGGCGTGAATATGCCAAAGAACATGGTTTCTCGAATATTTTCGACCCGAAGAATGGAACCGACGCTGATAAAGACTGGGATGGTGATGGAAGAAATAATTTAGATGAATATAGAAAAAAGTCAAATCCTTATGAAAAGGATGCAGAAGAAGATGGCATCTTTAGCGGCTCTAACTGGACGTGGATATTAGTGGGTAGTGTGATAATAATTATTTTTGTTTTATTAATTCTTGGGTTCATCCTAAAGAAAAGGGGTAAGAAGGAGCCTGAGGACTTACCGCGTGGTATGGGTGCACCACCATCCGAGGCTGAGGTGGATGAAGGTGCTCTACCACCAGAGACTGAAGCACAAGCACCAGTTCCTGAAACCGAAGCACCATTTACAACCCCGCCCATGCCTGAGGCCGAGGCTGAAGCTGAGGCTGGTGTAGGTTTTGAAACAGATGAAACTGGAGTAGTCCAAGAAGGTGAGGGTATAGTTGCACCACCGCCTGAGGAAGTACAAGTAGCACCGGAGGGTGAGTTAGCAGCAGCGCCAGAGGAAACACCGGAACCTATTGAAGAATCCACGGAACCGCAAGCAACACCAGAAACAGAAACCACCGAAGAACCACAGGTTACTACTGAAGAGATAGAATTCACTTGCCCAAATTGTAACACACCCTTAACACGAGACATGACTCAATGCCCGGGCTGCTCAGCACCCCTTGAATTCGATTAATATTAATCTCAAACTAAATATTTTCTAATTTCTTTTAAAATTGGTAATGTTAGATGTAGAACTATCGTTGTATATTTATATTTCTTAAAGCCTTACCCTGGCTTATGATATACCTTCGTAGGTTCAGGCCAAAGGATCTTATGAGTATTATGCAGTTAGTAGGGGTTACTTTAGGCGAAAATTATCATCCAACTTTTTACACCAATCTACACAATTTTTGGCCTGAGGGATTTATTATAGCAACCATTAAAGATCAAATCGTTGGCTTTGCACTTGGAACGATTTCATCGGCAAAAACCGGTCGAATTCTTATGTTAGCAGTATATCCATTTTATCAAAAACGTGGTATTGGCTCTATTTTAATGGATGCAATTACAAAGCAATTTATCCACCGGAATATTAACCTAATAAAACTCGAAGTGAGAACACACAATCAGAATGCTATTCGGTTTTACCTAAGACATAAATTTTTTATTGCCCAGACTTTACCGAATTATTATAAAAATGGTAATAATGCTTATTTGATGTATAAATATCTTTAATTAACCATTTATAATTAATGATTTTACTACGATTTAGTACGATTTACCAAACCTTAAAATTTGAAACATGGCCTTGGCTTTTTATGGGAAAATAATGTAATATGGCCAAGGAGTCACGCCTGCCCAACCAAATTCATTATTGTTTTGGGTCAGGGTCGGGTTGGGGAATCAGGGAATAGTCGATTTATTACAATATTTTTAAGTAGGTGTTATTGATTACTATGTAATTCTAAAAAAATTAAATATTAATAATATTTCTTATAAAAGAAATTCAAATATCTCTTCTAATTAAATCCTGGGTGGATAGATACCTTGGACGTATTAAGAATCATTGCTGCAATTCTTCTAATATTTTTCATTCCCGGTTTCTTTTTAGTCCAGGCCCTTTTTCCGCGCAGGAACGAACTTGATGAAGAGTATGATTTATTATACCGAATAGTTTTAGGGATAGTATTAAGCATAGTGATCACCACATTAGATGGCTTCATTCTCGGTTCATTAGGAATAAACCCAGCTACAGGGAAAGGATACTGGGATACTCCATATATTTTTGGTTCATTAATTGGCATCTCCGTGTTTTTATTTTTTATTGGTTGGTATCGTGGTGCATATCCATTATTGAAGCGCCGGAAACAAGATGAAGCTCCACTTGAGATCCCAGAAAAGGATAAACAAGAATTCTACAAAATGATGAGCCAATGGAAAAAACTTCATAAAAAATTGGATAAGTATAATGATTTACTTTTAGAAAGCCTACCAGAAGAAAAAAAAGAAATTGAAGCAAAAATATCTGATATAACGGAGCAATTGGATAAAATTGAAAAACGTTTAGTGGAATTAGGCCAGAAAGAAATGCCAATCATTAAAGCTAAAGAAAAAGATAACAACATTTGAAGAATAATATTTTATTATCTCTTTTAATTCTTTGGTTCTTCTCGAAAACCTGTGCATGTTTTAGAAGTCTGGTAAGGTAATTTGACTCGATCTCCTAATTTATCCGGCTATTTCGGTTTCGTCTATGGGTGTCGGTGGCGAAACCAGCACAAATATAGGCTGAGTTAATGATTAATCCTTATATTTATTGTAGGGGTAATAATTCTGTATATAATTTTAATCAAATAAAAAGAATTATTAGCTCGAAATATTTTTCGAAGAAAATTAATGAAGCTTAGAATTCCTTGAATCGAAGAATGTGTCAAAAAGCGTGCCCGCACGCTTTTCGAAAAATTTCATGGTCTATCGAGTCCATTGAACTTAATAGAGAATTCCATTTCCACCATCAGTCAATAGACTGATGGAATTCTCTATTTAAATTTGGAATTCTAATCCCTCGTATCGGAGGTCGGATAGGATTATCGACCGACCGTTAGAGCTACGGCAGACCATTACAATTTTTTTATAAATTCAATCATTTGCAGAAAGCAGACCACTATACAAACTCGACCGTTATAAATGATTTAAGATAACAATCACTTGGAGAGTGCAGACCGTTACAAAGTATAATTTATTTAACCCACTTACAGAGGGCGGTTTGATTACAAATTGCCTTCCGCAAACGATTATCAATAATAAGCATGGTGTGACTTACATCACCGGAGGAACCGGAGGTGATGGACGCCTTTGACCGCAGGTCAAAGCTGAACTTCGGTCGGCCTTTGGTTAAACTGCCCTCACCAAATGGTTTTAAGCTTCAATTTAGCTTAATGGTCTGCCTTCTCCAAGTGGGTTTAATTGATAATAAAGTATAACGGTCCGACTTACGATACCGTAAGACGAAACCCAGAATTCTTTAACACAATTATATTGATAGACAAAAACTGTACAAATTCTTGAGAAGGACCAATTTTTTTATTATTAAGCATCTCAGATTATGTGTCCTTTTCACTGGATTGAATATATAAGGAAAAAATTGTTTTTAAATAGTGATCACTTAAATTTTCATAAAAGTCATAATAATTTATTCTTTCCTTGACCTTTCGTTTATCTAAGATATCAAGGCATCGTTCGTAATATTTGATAGATTCTTCAAATTGTCCACGTTTTGCACTCATGAGCCCAAGTGATAGGTAAGTCTTAGCCCTTCCGGGTAGATCTGCAATCTCTTCTGCCGATTCCATACTTTTATTGTAAAATTCGTTTGACTTATTAAATTCAGACATCTTCCAATAGACATCTCCTAAACAACCATAGGTATCTGAAGTGCTTTTTGCATCATTTAACATTTTTGAAATGTCCAGGCTTTTATTTAAAAATTCGATTGCTGTGTTAAAATCATTTAGTTTTTCCTGTATAGTACCCAGTTTACGATATAATTCAGCCAATTTTGTTTTATTATCCTCAGTTTTTGCGATACCAATTGACTCTTTGTATAATTCAAGTGCACCAGAATAATTACTAAGTGAAAAGAGCACATCACCTTTCAAAATCTTCAGATCCATCCTATATTCATCACTCACTTCTGAAAGTTCGATTTTTTCAAGGTTGTCCAGTAATTCCTCTGCATATGTTAAATTTAATAGTTCATGCCCCATAATGATTGCAACTTCAGCAGCACGGTTATAATCTTTAGCCATTAAAAAATGATATTGCGTTTCTAAGATTCCGCGGGACCTACGTTCAATAAGATGGTCTACATCCTCTTCTTGCATCAGATCCATTTTATTATTTTTATTTAATAAAAGCCTCTCTGGAGATTTGCTAAGAATCCTAGGTAATAAATCTGAGGAGATTTTTTTTCTCAATAGGTTGTTGATCATTTTTAATTGGTTCATATAGAACTCACCGATTTTTCGATGATATGAAATTTGTTCATTGGGAGTCAGATAACCATAGAAAAAGTCTTTAATTAAATCATGGACTTCATAACCATCCTTGGATTCTTTGATAAGCGATTTTCGTGCTAGGATCGAGACCGTATCTCGGCCTATTTGTGCTCTTTCATAAATGAAGAATCCATCAATGGGCACCGGGTATCTAAATACGGATGCGATTTTCAATAATGATTTTTCACGAATAGATAAGCGTGTTAGGACTTCTTCTTCAAGATAGAGATATATATTTTTCTGCTCGTGTAATTTCATGGTTGGGTCAAGAAGTTCTAATGATAACGGGTGGCCTTTCGTGAGCTCATATATTTGATTAAAATTGTCTACCTCTAAATTCCTATATTTTAACATCTCTTTAGATTCCTTTTCATTCAAGCCACCAAGTTCTAATTCGGTAATCAATTCTTTCACGATCACCTCACGCCTATCGTAGAACTGGACGGATGAGCGGGTGAAAATTAAAAATTTAATCCCAGTTACTCGCTCTAACATTTCACGGATTAGCGTGAACAATCCTAAAAGTTGGTCATTAATTTTGTGAAAGTCGTCTATAAAGAATACCACATTCAAACCATTAATATCAAGTTCCAGAATTTCTGCAACCTCGTTCAGATCAATATTTTGGTTAGTATCAAGATAATTTTTTAATTGTAACTTATTGAATGCTTCAAAGAATTTTGAGATTGCGGTAAGTATGTTTCTTAGTATATCCCATTCATGACACCTATACCAGAACAGGCTATAACTTTCGGTTAACTCCTCCAGTAATTTTATTGCTAGTGTTGTTTTTCCTATCCCAGCTATTCCCTGGACAATTACCATTTTGCATTTTTCTTCGTTGATACAATCATGAATAATTTTTAATTCCTTTTTACGACCTACAAAATAAGAAATTTTTGGTGCTTTATCAATATAATATTTCTTACCCACTGGCATTTTGACTTTGTCTGGTGATATGGTATCTTTTGAATCATAAGCAATTTGTGATTCTTCAACTACTTCTTTAGCTACAGATGTACTCGAGGAACCTTCTAATTGTTCAAAGTCAAGTAAACTGAACACATTATCAGAGGTTAAATTTAAAATAATATCTAATAATCGAATCTTTTTATTCACCTTCTTTGGTACATCCTGGATTTTGCAATCTATCTTCTGGTTTTCATCTATAATAATTGTTATATTTTTTGTAAATAATTTACTCTTCAAATTGGATGCAAATACCAAGCCATCTGTTGTTAAATAATAGATCTTTCGCCTCCGTGAAAGACCGGTTATATGTGCTAATTCTTCCCTGACATGATCTTTCGAAATTAATTTCTTGATCGCTCTAGGAATCGCACTACGAACAACACCAACCGACTGGGCAATTCCCTGCTGGGTTAAAGCAAATGGTACTTCTAATTGGTCTACAAACTTTGAAAATTCACTTAGATGTAATAAGATTCGCTCTTGAACTGTTAATTTAAATAAACTCATTCCATTCGTATTTGATAAATCCATTAGATTACCCATTACCAAATTTTAATCGATTGAATTTAAATTTATTTTAATACAAATCCAATAGAATATTTAATCTAAAACCTCATTTATGAATCCCAGAAATCATTGTTTTTTAGATGATCATTTATTTTACTATAATTAATACTAATTTTTTTTACACACTGGTATTTTTTAATAGCACTTTCATTCTTAAATATATTACTCCTGTTTAGGAATTTTAGGTATTACTTGGCAACCTTCTAATTATTTTGATTAAATTATTATTGAGGAAATAAGATTTCTTTTATGTTTTTTATAATTTCATTAAATTAACATAAGTAAAAAATTATTGTAACACAAATGTTCATGAACAACAAAAATATTTAAATATAGAATCAATAAATTAGAATCGGCAGTTAACCGATTACTCATGACCTTCTCCGATACGAATATTGATATTAATGAAATAAATGTAGGTCAAAAATTATAACTCTTGAGTTAACAAGAAAACAAGAAATATGGATTATTTAAAAGAATATATATTATATAGAAAATTATAAATAATGACATGCAGATATCTGCGGACCAGCCAGTATGGTTGGTTTTAACCTGAGCTCGACGGTATGAGGCTAAAATTTCTGGATAATAAATCAGGATAATAAAATTTAATAATAATTCTTAAAATGAAGATTGTATTAGGGGAAATTATCATGGCGTCTAGATTATTGGCAAATCAAAGAATGAGACAATTTATTGTTATTGGTATAATTATAGCATTGATACTAGTTATGTTCGTAGTAATGTTATTTTACGGTGTCACAGAGGAGGAGAATGTAAAAACTTTACCGCAAAAGGAATTCATAGAGTCGCCAGAAACTACCGAGATACCTATGGCTGATTCTGATGTTATAACTATTGAAGGCACAACTTATCTTCACCCGGATAAATTATTCGACATAGAAGAGATTTGGATTTATGGTACTAATGAAACAAATCCGGATAGCGACGGCGATGGAATGGAAGATGGTTGGGAAGCGTTCTACGCCGAAATCGATTTACTTACGGGATTACCCACGTTAGATCCACTGCGATTTGATGCTTTTGAAAACCCCGATGGTGACGGGTTTGATGAAGATCATGATGGTACCTTAGATGGTAAAGAGCATTTAACCAATTTAGAGGAATATTGTGGTGGTTCATTTAACTGGGGGCCATTTAAAGGACATAATTTAAATCCACAGGAGCATTATGAGAATTGGAAGAAATTAGAGAATGTGAATAGAATTGAAGCTGATATGGAACGCAGCAGATTTATTAATGATACGATATATATACGAAACCATGGTGGCTATCATCTCGTGGATTATCCATATAGTCAAGTAATACTTGAGAAATTTGCCGATTATCCAAAAGCACCTACTAAGGATTATAATGAATATGCCCCACAAAAAGCTAAACCATTAACCACTAATCCTAGTAATTCTGATTCGGATTTTGATGGCATGGATGATGGCTTTGAGATATTTTTCCGTGAAAAGTGCGAATACATCCAGAGATCTTATTATACAAGTTATAATTACACCTTTAACCCACTTGATTTGAGTGATGCAAAATTAAACATTGATATTAAAAAGACCGACCGAGCAATTAAAGGTGAGGCGGACATAGAATACGAATTCCGGCCTGATAATTTAACGAATTTACTAGAATATGAGAAAGGCACTGATCCTACCATGTGGGATAGTGATGATGATTCGTATTATGATCCAATTAGCGGTCGGATTACATTAATGCCCGATCATTACGAATTAGTGGACCGCTCACCTATGATTTACAAGATTGGAACTAGAACTATAATAACTTCAAGTGTAGATTGGAATCATGATGGGCTTATCGACTTAAACACAAATCCAAACAGTGCAGATACAGATGGAGATATGATGGGTGATGGCTGGGAGGAGAATTATGGTTTAAATCCATGCAACGCCTCTGACCGATTCATGGATAACGATAATGATGGTTTGCCAAATTACTTAGAATTTGCCTATCCAAACGCTACTAATGTATGGTTCCGCACTATGCCAAATGATGCTGATACTGATGACGATGGTATGATAGATGGCTGGGAGGCTTTTAATACAAAAGTAATAAACAAGATTGTAAATGCTGGGCTTGCGATAGACATTGAAGACGGTCTGCCGGATGGTATCGCATACACTTTCAGTGTAAATCCCATGATACCTGATGCAGAACTTGATTTAGATGGTATCTGGTATGATGAGCCTGGGCAACCAGATGAGGATGTTTATCATCATAAACCAGATAACCTAACAAACATACAAGAATTCCTAAATTCCATCAATCCAAACGCCCCTGATTCCGATGGCGACGGATTGACAGATGGTGAAGAAATTGGATATTGGTATTGTTTATCATCAAAGAAAACCATCACCTGGTGGATTTGTGAGAATGACAATTGCGTATTATATGGGGAAAGAATTCCATATAAGGTTTGCCCCATTTGTGGAGAAGAATCATCAATGACGGAAGAGTGTGATCCTGCTAAAATAGTGCAACGCGGTGGATTTTTTGGCAAGATTTTAGCTGGACGTTGGATAACAGACCCAAATGTTGCTGATGTTTATCATACAAATGCAAGTAATCCAAATTCAGACGGTGATTTTGGTTCTGGAAATGTCATAAATGAGAGTCGGTATTTAGATGATTGGGAAGAGATAAATGGCATGCAGCACGAGTGCACAGATTACATAGATAATAATGGTGATGGAGAATATGGTAGTCCCACAAAATGGGTTGACTACAATATGGATGGTAAACCCGATTCGGATGAGCTCTCTGAGTATACCACACCGCCGGCGTATGCAGGTGATGAGCGTTTAGAGGGCGGGGTATTTGGTGCCGTGGCGGATGGAATCGATAATGATGCTGATGGTACTATTGATGAAGGTATTGATGAGGAGGGTGAGGGTGTTACATTCCCGCCAGTTAATGCATCATATTACGACACTGACCATGATGGTTTACCCGATGTTGATGAAATCTTTGGCGTTGATACCGGTAGTGAGTATGATCCTGCGAATCCATTAAGTGGTTATGGAATAGTATTTCCCCATCCAGGTGCTGAAGATACCGATGAAGATTTTCTCGATGATTATACTGAGATTGCTACACTTAGTAACTATAAACCATATGTCACTAATCCATTAGATCAGGACTCAGATAGTGATGGATTAACTGATGGTAAAGAATGGGATACAGATTTTTATCCGTTGTTAGATTTTGATAAAGACAACAACATTGATGCAAATGGAGATGGAAGTGCTGACTCAAATGATAATGGTTTATTAATGGGTGGTTTATTAATCAACAACGATATGGATCGTACTAATCCGCGCTCCAAAGATACAGATTATGATGATCTACCTGATGGTTGGGAATATGAATATGGCAGAACAAGATTGAAGAAGTTTATTCAATGGCATGATATTCAATTTTCTGGTAATTGGGTTGGCTTAATCAATAAAGTAGGTGGTTTTGTAAATGGTTTAGCTCCATATGATTTTTGGGTCATAAATCCCTTAGGTCAAAATGATAAATATAAAGACCCAGATGGTGACAGCTTAACAAACTGGGAAGAATATGAACTTGGTACTAATCCGCTTAACTGGGATTCTGATGGTGATGGCCTACCAGATGGGTGGGAAATCAAAAACCGTCAATGGGTCTGGGAAGGTGGATATAACGGTTTTAATTTAGACCCATCAAAAACCGATTCAAACGAAAACGATGTTGAGGATGATGAGGACGGTGATGGTAACTCTGATCCTGCAGAAGAGATAATTGATCACAAAGATAATGATGGCGACGGCGAAGTAGTAAATGGTGCAAAGGATGGCAAAGATAATGATGGCGATGGATACATTGATGAGTGCGATGAAATTAGTTATATTAATTGGATAGACGACGATGGCGATGGTTTAATCGATGAAGGTATCGACGAGGAATGGGATTTAAACGATGCAAATGAAGATTATGATATGGACGGTGTTTGGTACACCATTGCATGGTTCGATGATGACTGGGACGAAGAGTATGATGAAGACCCCATGGATGATGACTTTGATAAA
>Ga0209636_10006161_pt1 | contig 12256 bp, 11 predicted proteins | sample DeeMarSWOR152_54_FD_187464 | JGI IMG/M metagenome (GOLD analysis project Ga0209636, IMG submission 187464) | Marine sediment microbial communities from White Oak River estuary, North Carolina - WOR-1-52-54 (SPAdes) (version 2) | ecosystem: Environmental > Aquatic > Marine > Intertidal zone >...
ATGACTTTTCTGCTCCATCGAACTCGAAACTCCTTGACTATTATATACGGGTTGAAGAAATATTTGCTGACGCTGGTTTATTGGATGTACTACGCATGGAAGAGCTTGCATGTAATTTCGCAGATGAACTTCATGGGGTAAGGCATCCGTTTGAGTTGGAGTGGATTGAACGTGCCTGAGCCTGTGGGTTTTATTCGTGAAGTGAAGGGGGATATAGTTTCCTTCTTCCTTAATCGCGGAGGCAACCTTTCGTTTGGTCAGATAGTGAGAGTCGACTCGGGTAGTAGAAGCTTTTATGCTCGGGTCGTGGATGCTGGGAGCTCCTCTACGCTCAAAACAGGCGAGCAGCTTCGGGAAGCGGAGGGAAAGGAATCCTTTGGGCCTTACTCCAGCTACAGGCATGTTGATGCAATTCTCTTCCTTGAAAAGGAAGCCAAGAGGATCCGTTCTCCAACCTTTAATCCCGATTATATGGATAAAGTATACGCAGCCAGTCAGGAAGATTGTTCGGTTTTGAGGCTTGGTGGGGATTTGGAGGTAGGTCGTTTGCGCTCTGGAGAACAGGTGCTTGGTCTTGTGGGTATCAGTGTCGAAGCTATACCTCTCATGATGGGCATGTTTGGAATGACGGGATCAGGAAAGACCAACACAGAACTTATCCTTAACGCTCGCATTATCGATTACAGCCCCAAAACTGTTGCCCTCATTTTCGACTTTGCTGGCCAGTTGCTTACAGGAAAGGGCATAGAGCCTCAGAGGGGTCTACGGGATCACCCGCTTTTTCACACTAAGGTCCGCTACTACTCAGCTAGAGAAGGCAAGTTATGTATAGGATTGCATACCCTTCATCCTGGGAGATTGCGAACGATTTTTCCTGAAATGGGTAAGCCTCAGATAAGAGTTGCCAGAAGATTGCATGAAAAACTGGGTAGTAGCTGGATAGAGGAATCGCTTGAAGCTTATGGAGTAGAAGGATATGTAGGAGTTGGCAACATCATCAACTACAAAGCAAAAAGCGTAATTGACGCTCTGATGAGCAGGCTTTCTGACCTTCCACCAAACCTATTTCCGCCCTCCAACTATAACTTCATTGATGATGTGATCCAAAACGTTAGCAAAGGAGTCACATGCCTCATTGATATATCGGGCCTAAGTTCTGAAGAACAACACAACATCACGTGCCTCACAGCATCCAATGTTGCATATCACTATAAGCGGATGTGGGAAGGCAATTTTGATGAGTGGAAAAAGCTTCCAACTCTCTTGATAACCCTTGAGGAGGCCCATGAGTTCCTTGACCCCGAAATACGTAAAACCATATTTTCTGACATCGCTCTCACATATCGAAAGTATCGGGTTGGACTGAACGCAGTGACTCCGCGACCTTCAAGAATAAACCTTAACGTCTTCGCCGAACTTTGGACCAAGGTTATTATGAAAACAGAGTTGCGCCGCGACAGAGACTACCTTACCCAAAACACGCCCTACCTTGAGTACAGCGACACCGAGATAAAGATGCTTGATATTGGAGAGGCATTGCTTATCTCGGAACCGCAAATCCGATTCGCTGTTCCGATAAAAGTTATTCACTACCCTGACTACTTGGACGAGAGAGGAAGGATCGAGTATGATTTGCCGCCGTCAAAACCGCTTTCTGAAATGGACGAAAAACTGAAGAGAATTCAGCAGGCTGGAGAATCTCTTGTCGCGAAAGGAGAAGGCTAAGCCTTAACTTCCCTCTTCTTCAGGATTTTCTGCATTTCTTCTTTGAGGCGGTAACTATAGGGCATTTTATGGGTGTCCCTCTCCAAATAACCGTCTTCATAAAGCTTCTTCATTAAACGAGCACTATGCTCCCTCGTAAGCTTTATTTTTTCTCTGATTTCAGGCGCCGTTTTTTCACCCTCTTTGGCAATAGTTTCAAGCACAGTTAGTTCGGTTTCCGTTAAGGGAGCCAAGGCCTTTTCTTTTTTGATGGGGATCGCCGCCTCTATTTTCGCTTCAGGCACTTGAACCTTGTGTTTTAGTTTCTCAACCTCCGCAATTCTTTGCACCATCTTATCTTGCGCCGCTTTTATGTCATCAACTTTCCTGTTCATCCCCTCGATCCGTGGAGACAATTTTTGTTCAATAGCCGGAACGTCTTCAATTATGTTGGTAAGGCCCGCTAATCGCTTATCGTATTCTTCTACCTTCCTCACAACTTTTTCGTTCTCAGAAGAAATTATCTCTATTTTATAGGTGACCGCACGGAGACCGTCCTCCTGCCTCCGAAATTCTCTGTTAAAGCTCATGACGATGTCACCCACGGTATTCTTCGCCTCTTCGTACTCCTCACGAACCCTCCTTATCCGCTTATAATAGAGGGCAGACGCACCCATTGTAACAAGCAATAGGGCTGTTACAACTATTAGAAGAAGATAGGAAAACACTAACCCTCCCCCCCTAACCGTTTAGAACAAACAAGGAGAAGCGAGTTGCAAGGTATGAAATACAGCGTTGACGCAACTGTGATTCGAGTGTGATCCTCTGTGATCTGCATAATGTGATCACACATCACACTATCATGTAGATGAACTTAAATTTTATGTTAGAATGGGAAGAATAACGATATTCAAATTCGTGACATCACACGTCACAACACTGCGCCACAAAAACTCTGGAAGGACAAAAGAACACATAAATATAACTTCTCTTCAACTCTGCTCTAAATCTTACTCCATCCACCGAACTGAATCAACGCGAAGGATGCTTTATTATCAAAAAGGAATCAAATTTGAGCTTAAATTACCGTGGTCGGTGTTTACCCTGTGTGAATTGTCCCCCTCTGGTACTGTGAGATTAGTGCACCGCATCTTCAATGTTACAAAATTGTGATTTGTGACATCACAACTTTTCTGACATGGTTCTTGGTTTAGATAATTGTTCTAGGCTCATTTTAAGTTCTTCATGGAGCATACTTAAGATTCTTAAATGTTTTTCTGTTGCTTTTTTCCCAAGGTCTCTATGCGCTTTCATGTAGGTTCGCAATTTGTTTGCAGCTTCCAGATAGGGGTCTAGGCAAGTGTCCTCAAAAACTCCCAAATATCCGAGAAGAAGAATCGTGTAGATGGATTGAATGACGTTCCACCTGGCTTGCCTCAAACTTCTGTTGAAAGCGCCACGACTTACGGCTGAAAGCCTTAATCTAGCTTTTTCGTCGTATTTCAGCGACTTTCTGGAAATATTTTCAGCTAAAACATCAATTAAAAGAGTTTCTAGCTGTGTTTTAGTTAAATTGCTGTTTTTTGCTAGTATTTTTACAATCGGGTCATTTAATGAGTGTGTTAGCCATTTTTGAGCCTCTTCCTTCAAGCGCAATCTTTCCACCTCAGAGTAGTGTTTAAAGGATACAGTTTTGTATACAAGCATACAAAAGGTTTGCGGTTTCTTCTTAAACGGGTCGTATGCGTTTGTGTAACTTATACCTATGAAACTGTGCAAATGTAAAAAATTTTCTGTATAAACAAAAAATTGGGGTAACAAACACCTTGGTTTTTAAACATTCTTAAAAATGGATCACAAAGCGTGATGTCCTTTGGTGTTCATTACTCTTTCACCCTCACGTAATCTGTTTTATTGTTATTCGTCTGGCGGGTTGAAAATTGCAAAACTACAAGGACTTGACGGTTCCCCGTTGAGGAAAGGAAACATGATCAGGTTTATCGACTCAGACTAGTGTGGTGATGTTCCAAGGGTGATGTCATACTTGAGAAGAATGACTTTAGGCTATGCTGATGGTGTGATTCTTCTGATCACAGGAAGATCACGTGTGATTATCACAAAAACCAAAACTGTGATATGATTTAGATAGAGGGTTCTCCTTTTTCAAGAAGCTTCTTTAGTTCTCTCTCCACATCCTCGTTCTTTCTAGGCGTTTCAAGCAATTGATGCACTGCGTATCTATCTTTTCGTAGGTCTGTCGTTAACGGTTTTGTTTCAAGCTCTTGGGCGCGAATGTTCGGATGCGTTTTAACGGTTGTGCACGCCCGTAAGATGTTTGCTATGGTGGCCTCTTGGAAAATTAGAACCAACCCGTTTTTTAGTTCCATAGAGATTCGCAGGTGCTTGTGACCTTCTGGCACTCCTACCAATACTCTGTCAACGTCCTCGTTGCGAATTATGCGGATTTTGTTCATGGGTGTGCCTCACAGTTTTTCTGCTTGTTCCCGTAGGGAATTGAATAGTTCTGGTCTTAAGTCGCGGAGTGTGGGCACAAAGACTTCTACGCGTTGCAAATCTGCGTAGTCAATGGTTCCCATGGCTAGATCTTCTTCATCGTACTTGGCTTTTGTAACGGTACTGCTGTTGGGGGCTATTATCCTGCTTCCTCCCCAAAATTGTAGTCCATTTTCAACTCCAACGAGGTTCACGTAGGCTAGAAAAACGGTGTTTTCAAGAGCTCTCGCAGCGGTAAACACTTCAAAGAATCTGCTTCTCACAGCTGGCGAGGCTGATATGCAGATTATGAGTTGTGAGCCTTTCAGTCTCAGCAAGCGGTATATTTCCGGGAAAAATATGTCGTAACAAATCGTCAACCCGATTTTTCCGATTTCTGTTTCGAAAATTGGCGCCTCGTATCCTAGTCGAAAATAACGTTTTTCTTCAAAAACGCTGTGGGTTGGCAGGTGCATCTTTCGGTACTTACCGATCAATCCGTCTGGACCCAACAAAACCGCTGTATTGTAGAGAACGCCGTGTGCCTTCCCGCTTTGTTCCGGCATTCCAAAAACTACGTATATGCTTTCTTTCTTTGCCATATCTTCCAAGGAATGAATGGAAGGGCCTGGAATTGGCTCCGCCAACTCGTACGCGAGGTCTCGATTTAAGTAGCCGGTTAATGAGAGTTCTGGGAAAATAACGAGGTTTGCGCCTTTTTCTTTTGCCTGTTTAATCTTCTTCTTCATGATGTTAATGTTTTGTTTCTTATCTCCAACTTTACAACTTATTTGTGCGAGGGCCACGTTAAGTTTTTCTGGCATACCATGTCACTCCTAGTTTTAATTTGCAGGGGTTTAGAAAAAGTTTAGTATGGCGTGTGGGAGAGTCTAAAGTCTTTTCCAACGGTTCTGTATCCAAATTTTGTTGTTAAGGGTAGTCGCCGCTTATGTTCTGCAGATAGCCACCGTCTTTTAACGTCCTCAACTAGTTTTATGGGTAGGTTCAGTTCTTCAGCGATTTCTTTAGGCTTCATAAAATGTTCTAAGCCGAACAGAATCAAATCTAGGGTCTCGTACTTAATGCCTAACTCTTTCTCTGCTAGTTGACTTGGCCAAAGTCCAGGAGACGGGGGCTTCGCCACGATCTCGGCTGGAACACCTACATGTAACGCCAGTTGCCTAACTTGAGTCTTGTAAAGGTCCATGATGGGTGAGATGTCCGCGGCTCCATCTCCCCACTTTGTGAAGTAACCCATCATGGTTTCAGACTTGTCTGAAGTGCCGCAAACCAGTCTGTTAAGTTTGTTGGCATAATAGTAAAGGTAAACCATTCTAATTCTCGCCTTTACGTTGCCCTTGCTAAGTTTGTCTGTGGCATCATAAACTGGAATAGATTGGAAGCATGCTTTCAAGGTGGAGGAGATGTCAACTATCTGCAGATCGAAACCGAATTTTTTTGCAAGAAGTTTTGCATGTTGAATATTGGTGGTGTTATACGTTTCTTCCTCGGGCATTGCGATACCTAGCACTTTATGACCACCTAAAGAAAGGGAGGCGAGAGCCGCCGTTGTGCAACTGTCAAGTCCACCTGATGCTCCTAAAACCACACCTTCCGCTCCACATTTTTCCACGTAATCTTTGATGAACCGCTTGATTCTAGTTTCAACTGATGGCAAGTCTAATTTTAAAGCATCACTCGTCAATTTCAACGTGCTCACCTTGCATGTCTACTATTGAGTCCCCTTTTTAATAACTCGCGTTTTCCTCTCATTTTTAGTTTCGTTAAATACCGCGTTTAGGACAAATATTTAAGCCATTAAGATATACTTGGACCATGTGGTAAAATAACGGGCTTTGTTATGCTCGTAACAGAGGACTTGGCATGGGTAGAAGGCGAAGAAAAGTAGTTCGCATCCCTAAAAAGCGGTTGCCTAAGGTTTTCCTATGCCCTAAATGTGGAAAAGAAGCAATTAGGGTTGAGATATTACCAGGTCGGGAACGCGCTAGGGTGCTGTGTGGCAGTTGCGGCTTAACGGATGAACTTTCCATTAGACCTGCCTTTAGAGAAATCGACATATACTGTCAATTCGCGGACAATTTTTACTCAAGAACAACTAGTGCCTAGTGGGGATCATGCATGGTTGGTCAAGTGGAAAAATATCTACTAAAGAAGATTGAGGAGGAAGGAACTGTTCATATTACTCTTGTTGATCCCGAAAAGGTGACTCCCTCGTCTGCATCCCGTATAGTTCACGAGGCGGAATCTTGCGAAACAGCGGCTATCATGGTCGGCGGATCAACCATTGTTTCAACTTCCCATTTAGACAGAGTTGTAAAAGCAATAAAGAAAACGGTGAAAATTCCTGTGATTCTTTTCCCCAACAACGTAACCGGCATTAGCAAATACGCTGATGCTATATGGTTCATGTCACTCCTCAATTCCTCAGATCCTTACTTTCTCATAGGCGCCCAAGTTTTAGGTGCCCCCATCATCAAAAAATTTGGTTTGGAGCCCATTCCTCTTGGTTACATAGTTGTGGGAGAGGGCGGTGCAGTTAGCGTCGTAGGAAGGGCTGTTCCAATTCCATACGACAAACCTGAACTTGCTGCTGCCCATGCCTTGGCGACAGAATATTTCGGTATGCGCTTCGTTTACCTAGAGGCGGGATCCGGCGCCAAACAACCAGTGCCCAGCGAAATGATAAAAATGGTGAAGAGTGTTGTCAATCTTCCCTTGATTGTAGGCGGCGGCATAAAAACCGGTGAACAAGTGAAACAAATAGTACAGGCTGGAGCAGACATCATTGTGACAGGGAACGTTGTAGAAAAGTACAAAGTGAAAGACAAAATCAGGGAACTAATGAAAAATATGAAACACCCATGAGGATATACGTGAAGGGGTCTTCGCTCAGGAACTGTGTCAACTTTCATTTTATTTTTGAACTGACGAAGAGCCATCTTCTGTTTTTATCTTTTTTGTGTTAGAAAGACTCAATATCGGCTTCTGAGAATCCTAGTGAAGGAGGACGATTTTGGACATCGAGATGAGCAAGGAGTATCGGCAATACACGGCGGTTTTAGAAAAAAGCCTCGAGAGCCTGTATGCTGTTGCAAGAAAGGCGAGAGAGAAGGGACTGGATCCAACTCTTAGTCCTGAGCCTGAAGTTGCGAAGGATTTAGCCGAACTCGTCGAAGGGCTTGTTGGCCCTCATGGAGTTGCTGAAAGTATACGAGATTTGAGCAAGAAGTTACCTCGAGAAGAACTCGCTTTCAAAATTGCTGAGCAGATTGTTTATGGGAAATTTGGGCACATGGATGCACGCGAAGCAGCCGAGCAGGCGATAAGAACAGCCCTCGCAATACTAACTGAAGGAATTACTGCGGCTCCTCTGCAGGGTGTGGCGCGAGTAGCCATCAAATCCAACCCTGATCGAACAAAGTATCTCGCAATTTATTATGCTGGTCCAATACGTTCTGCAGGCGGCACTGAGCAGGCTTTAACCTTAGTGATCGGAGATTTTGTTCGCCGCCTGCTCGGGTTGGACCGTTATAAACCAACCGACGAGGAGGTTAGGCGTTTCATAGAAGAAGTGCGATTATTCGAGCGGGCGGTAGCTAGGTTTCAGTATCATGTTTCAGACGAGGAATTGAGAAGAGCTGTTCAGTTTATTCCAGTGGAAGTCACTGGCACAGAATCCAATCCAATTGAGGTTTCGTCTTTCCGTAACCTACCTCGAATTGAAACAAACCGGATTCGAGGCGGGGCTCTTCGAGTTGTAAACGACGGAGTCGTGGGACGCTCTGCAAAAGTGTGGACCATCGTTGAAAAACTGGGAATCGAGGGATGGAATTGGTTAAAAAGAATAAGGGAAATCGAGGAAAAAAGGACGGCTGGGTTTATGGAAGACGTCATCGCTGGCCGTCCAATTTTTTCATTTCCGTCTAGACGCGGGGGCTTCAGGCTTCGCTACGGGAGGGCTAGGAATACAGGCCTTGCAGCAGTGGGTATCCACCCCGCAACCATGATGGTTCTTCAAAACTTTCTCGCCGCAGGAACGCAACTGCGTATAGAAGGGCCTGGAAAAGCCGGAGTCGTCGTTCCCGTGGATACTATAGAGCCTCCGGTTGTGCGATTAAAAAATGGATCTGTTGTCCGTGTTACGCTTCAAAATTTTAAACAAATCAGAAACATGATTGACAGAATTCTATTTCTTGGGGATATTCTCATAGGATTTGGAGACTTTTTATACAATAATAAACCGCTTCTTCCATCTGGTTTCACTGAAGAATGGTGGCGTGAAGAGCTTCGCGCGGTCATCAAACAAGATTTTAACGGCAGTTTAGAAAAGGCTGCTGCAGCCGTCAAGATTCCCACTCTCCGTTTTGAAGGCATGTTAGACGACCCGTTTAGAAACAAGCCAAACGCCAGGGAGGCAATAGCGTTATCTTCAACGTTCAAAGTGCCTCTTCACCCCTTTTTCACCTTCTTTTGGTCCAGCATTTCCTCCGAAGAATTTCAAACGTTAAGGAAATGGCTCTTGGATTCCGAAAGGCAAATCGAAGCCAGCGTTGTCCAAGAAATAACTGGCGTGAAGAACAAAACGATAAAAGGGCTTCTTGAAAGAATTTGTGTTCCACATGAAGTGGTTGAAAACAAAATTAAGATAAAAAACGGTGAGGCACACACCTTCGCTTTTTGCCTTGGACTACACGCCTCCAAAACAAGGATAGTTCATTCCAAAAACGTCTTTGAGATCATGCAGAAACTCACAGGCATCGCTATCAGAGAAAAGGCCTCTACCGTTCTCGGCGCCAGAATGGGACGCCCAGAAAAGGCTAAGAGACGGGAGATGAGGCCTCTCGTTCACATAATATTTCCCGTTGGACTGGCTGGTGGCTCTCGACGAAACCTTACAGAGGCGTTGAGCAAAGTTGCGATCGAAGTTGACCTCGTTAAGCGTCGTTGTTTGAAGTGTAGCGAGTTGACCTTCAAAACAAAATGCCCCCGGTGTGGCTCAGGAACCGTTGTGGAGAAATTTTGCCCCCGATGCGGGAAGCGTCTAAAAGAAAGTTTCTGTCCCATTTGCAAGGTTCCGACGAGAAGCTACGAGAAACAATTGGTTAATGTTAAGGAGTTGATGGGTGAGGCTTGCAGAAAGCTGAAGCTTCCTATTCCTGAACTCGTGAAGGGCGTGAAGGGTTTAATGAATGAAACAAAGACGGCGGAAATCCTTGAGAAGGGGGTTCTGCGAGCGAAACATGATCTATCTGTTTTCAAGGATGGAACAATACGGTTCGACGTTACAAACGCTCCGTTGACGCATTTTAAGGCAACAGAAATCGGTGTGCCTGTTGAAATGCTTCGGCAGCTTGGCTACCACTATGATTGCGATGGAAACAGCTTGACCGATTCTAGTCAGATATGTGAGCTCAGGGTGCAGGATGTGATTATTCCGTTGAAGAGCGCAGAATACTTTGTTCGCGTTGCCAGCTTTCTAGACGAACTTCTGGAAAAGGTGTATGAGCTTCCTTCATACTACAACGTTAAACGGGTTGATGATGTGGTTGGGCATCTTATTGTGGGCTTGGCACCCCACACTTCCGTAGGCATCGTCGGGAGGATCATCGGCTTTACTCGTCTGAACGTTTGCTATGCTCATCCTCTCTGGCATTCGGCGAAGCGTAGGGACTGCGACGGCGACGAGGATACGCTGATGCTGGCTTTGGACACGATCTTGAACTTTTCTAGGGCTTATTTGCCTGCTCAGATAGGGGGTATAATGGACGCCCCGTTGTTCATCATCCCGGTGGTGAATCCAGTGGAGGTGCAGCGGCAAGCTCATGAAGTTGATGTTGCTGCAACGTATCCATCCCTGTTTTATGAAGAAACTTGGCAGAGGGCGTCGCCCCAGAAAGTGAGGGAACTCATAGACCTCATTGAGCATCGATTAAACACCGTTGCGCAGTTTCAGGGTTTCAAGTACACGATTCCCGTTTCTGACGTCAACATGGGCAATGACGAGAGTGTGTATAAGAAATTGGGGCGGATGATTAACAAGTTGCATAGCCAGCTTACGTTGGCGGAAAAGATTGAAGCCGTCGACGCTGAGATGGTTGCGAAGAAGGTTCTGACTACCCACTTTATCCGCGACATAGCTGGTAACCTAAGAGCTTTCACCACCCAAAACTTTCGATGCAAATCCTGCAACAAACGGTTTAGAAGACTGCCTCTCCGCGGCAAGTGTCCAGACTGTAGAGGCGCCGTAACCCTAACAGTTTATCGTGGTGGGATTGAAAAATACTTGGAAGCGGCGCACCAACTCGTTCAGAAGTATGGTCTCTCTGAGTATTACGCTCAAAGGCTTTCTCTGGTTGAAGAAGAAATCAGATCCTTGTTCGAAGGTAATAAACCTAGACAAATCAGCCTCGCAGATTTCGTTGCTTAGCGGAACTAATGGAAACCTTTTTTGCGTCAAAGAAGAATTTGTTTTGAGGAACCATGTTTAAGAAGATTGCCCACCATCCTAAGGCTTTTTTAACTTTAAAGAGGAACATTCAACCGGGCTTGCTGGCTAGGACGCGGATAATTTTGACTCTTGAGAAGGAAGCGTCTAATGCCAAAAAACTTGCGCAAGAAACAGATTTAAGCTATGCTTCGATTCTTCACCATCTTCATCTTCTCGAAGCTGAAAACATCCTCATCCGTAAAGGCAAGAGGGCTTACGTTTGGGAGTTAACTGGCGCTGGACAACAGAGGCTGACGGATGTAGGCAGCAAGAAATGAACGTCTGTAGGCTACGAAGTTTTTAGTCCTCTTTTCACCATTTTCGCAGTGCAACTTCAAACAGTAATACCAAAAGGCTTCTAACAACGATCGACAGCCCTATAAAAACAATGAACCAACCGAGAAAACCGAACCATTCAATGGCTTCAGCTGCCAACATGTTCGAAACGAAACCGACACCCAACCAAAACACTATACCCGAAAACGTCCCAGCCATCTTATCAATGGGGTCCCTAAAAAAGAACCTCAGAACCAAAATGGCGATCTGAAATAGACCAAAGACAAAACAAAACCGTGAAAGAGCCATATAAACTACTGGATGACTGTCTGCCGGAGCTGGCAAGAAAACGTTTGGAAAAATCTCCTCTTCGAGTTCGAAGTCTTTGAAGAAGTCAACAACTTCTTGGGAGAAGTTCGGCGTAACTATCCAAATCACACCGACAAGCAAGAGGAAAAATCCGAAGGAAACAAGGCCGAGTAAATCTCGGTTCTCATGTTGTCTTTCATGCCAAGGCATTAGCTATCTCTCTCCAGTGTAAGTGAAAGGTATCTGACGCTTGTCCTATTAAATTTTCCATAGTTCCGTAGGTGAACAAAAATGTAATTAGCAAAAGAATCGAGTTAGGTAATGATGCATCTTTGAGCGAGATGGCGCAGGTGAAAGTGCTCTTCGTAGAACCTCCAAAGGATTACTGGTTTGTTATGGGAGAATACCTTCCACCTCCCTATGGGATTCTCCAACTTGCGGCTTTCCTTGAAAACAAATGCGAGGATGTGGAGATAGAGGTGTTAGATTGCAATGCCAAGCGTTTAGATTGGAAAGGATTGGAAAAGCACATTGAATCCTTCGACCCCGATATTGTGGCTTCGAGCGCCCTTGCCACCTGCAATACTTATGTTGCTGTCCGAACTTTGGAAACAGCGAAAAAAGTGAAGCCAGATGTTCTAACCGTTGCCGGAGGGCAACACTTTACGGTTATGGCTCGTGAGAGTTTGGAGACGTATCCCGAGATTGATGTAATTGTGCGCGGAGAAGGAGAACAAACCTTTGTGAACCTTGTCCAAGCGTTCGCTGGAAAGAAGTCATTTGCAAGAATAAACGGTGCCTCCTTCAGGCACAACGAAAAAATCTTGCACAATCCACCACGACCGTTAATCAAGAATCTGGACGAACTGCCTTTTCCTGGGTATCATTTTGTCGAGGATGTCATTCAGGAATACCATTTCACTGCAATGGCGGGTCCCAAAACTAGGTACGCGTTAATCGAGGGGT
>Ga0209636_10006162_pt1 | contig 12255 bp, 15 predicted proteins | sample DeeMarSWOR152_54_FD_187464 | JGI IMG/M metagenome (GOLD analysis project Ga0209636, IMG submission 187464) | Marine sediment microbial communities from White Oak River estuary, North Carolina - WOR-1-52-54 (SPAdes) (version 2) | ecosystem: Environmental > Aquatic > Marine > Intertidal zone >...
TGTGATCAGCTAATCTAGTTATGCCGTAACTCTTATATATTTCTGTGCATATTCTAATAAATGTAAATTGTGCATAAACACAAAAATAGAGGTGAAAGAACCATGCCAAGAGGAGATAGAACAGGACCTTGGGGCGCTGGACCCATGACTGGAAGAGCAGCAGGATACTGCACAGGTTACTCTGTTCCCGGATTCATGAACCCAATAGGCGGATATGGAAGGGGATGGGGCAGAGGACGTGGCAGAGGCTTCGGCAGAGGTTGGGGTAGAGGCTTTGGCAGAGGCGTATATGTGTACCCACCACCTGCAGCAGGTCAACCCATTTACCCACAGGCATACCCACCAGTAGCACAACCACAGTCTCCAGAGCAAGAAATTGCAGCTTTGGAAAACTATCAAAAAAATCTGGAAGCAGAGAAAGCAGACCTTGAACAAGAAATGGGCGGCGTCAAAGCTAGAATCGAAGAATTAAAAGCAAAACTCAAAAAGTGAAGAAACAGCAAACAGGATCGTGAACACTGCATCGATTAGGGAATTTAATCAGGGGGAGGTGAAATTTTTTTGGGAAAGCTCAAGATAGCCGTTGCAACGAATGAAAAGAACGGTTTGAGAGACATTGTATCAAACGTTTTTGGTAGAGCTAAAACTTTTACTATCGTAGATGCCGAAGATGAAAAGATAATGGGTGTAACCATACTGGAGAACTCTGCAGCATCATACCACCATGGAGCTGGACCCATCGCAGTTAAAATGTTGGTGGACGAAGGCGTTGAAGTGGTAATTGCTAATAAACTTGGCATTGGCGCGTCTGAACTGTTAAAGCAGCATAACATAACCATTATACCAGTCAAACCAAGCACGAACGTTGAAGAGGCAATTAAAAAAGCACTACATACACACAAAGAGAAAGGAATGTTGAATGAGATCAGAGAACAAATCCAGAAAACAACTTAATAAAAACAAAGATTGCATAAACAATAAGATATAAAAATGAAAAATCTTGCATGAAATGCAACCAAACTGTGGATAAACTAGTTTGGTTCACTCTCCAAGTGTGCACCGAGTTGATTGGATTCATTAATACTGTACATATGTTTATAAGCGACCCCCAGAAAAGTTTGCATATCTGAGGGTACATGATGAAAAGATCGGAGATCCTCGATGTCACGGAAGATATTCTGAAAAAAGCCGGATTCCAATTGTCACAAAGATGCCACTCAAGACCCTGCTGCTTTGACCTAGCAGCCCACGGGAAAAAACAGCTCATTTTCCTGAAGATTCACGCCAATATCGGAAATACGTGCCTCAATGACGCGGCAGAACTTCAGAAGATCTCAGGATGCTTTTCTGCGATACCTCTTATTGTCGGCGAAAAGACTCGAAGAAAAGCCCTCGAGGATGATACGGTCTACACTAGGTACGATGTCTGTGCCATAACCACCAAAACTCTGGAAGATATGCTTCTCCGGGGAGTGAATCCTTTGGTTGAGGCTGGACCTGGAGGCTACTACATAAAACTTGATGGTACCCTTATCAGGAAACGGAGGCAAGAACTGGGGCTTTCTATTGGAAAGTTGGCTGAGATGGTTGGAATTTCTAGGAGAACTCTCTACGGTTATGAGAGAGAAATGGCTAAAGCCTCAGTCCACGCAGCCTACAGACTCGAATGGATTCTGGGAGCCCCGGTGGTGCAAACCACAGACGTATTTCAAGGTCCTGAATGGGTGTGTTTCTTAGCCACAGCCCGGCGCATAATCGCTAAACACCGTCTTCTAAAGGCAGTTTTCATAAAGTTTGCACAATTCGATTTCAAGGTAACTTCCACAGGAAGAGCGCCCTTCGACTTTATTGCCAGATGTCCAGAAAAAGGGTTGAAGATAATTGGGGGAGTGGCTGATGTGGGGGAGCAGAACTTAGATCAGCGGATAATAGAGGTTACAAGTCTTAGCGAGATTATCGGCGCTCACGCCGTTTTCATAACATATGGAGAAAGACCCCAAGACGAAAGAATTCCTTTGATCTGCCACAAGGTTCTTACAAAGATGAAGTGTCCAGAAGAACTTTATGCACAGCTTAAGTAGCTTTGATTCTCACAAACAGGTTGGAACAATTTCTACTGTAGCTTATTCTGTCGTGAATCTGCTTCGCTCTTAACTCTTTTCGCTGTTTTCCACGATTTTCTTACGAAATCTGGATAGGAGCCAAAGTTTCTGATCCAGTCTTCTAGGAATTTTATTGTGTTTGAGTCACTTGGGTAGCCGCAGCCCATTTTGCCGTGTTTCTTCTGTAGCTGTGAAATCACCCTATCCCGTTCCACCTTGGCTATGATAGAAGCTGCGGAGACAATGGGATACTTTATGTCTGCTTTGTGTTCCGATATTATTTTGGGACTAAACGAGAGGTTTTCTGCGATGTGTTCTCCGAATCGGTCTGCTAGAATGTCTGATGCGTCCACATAGACTACGTCTGGCTTAAGAACTGCTATCACTTTAGCCATTGCTTGAGCTTCGAGACGATTCAGCTTGTGAAGCTTTCTTTTGCTTTCAACAACACGATCAATTTCAGCTGGAGACAGCAATACGATGTGATAGTTGAGAGCCAACTTTTTTATTTGTGAGGCAAGTGTTTTTCGTTTTTGTGGAGAAAGTAGTTTAGAATCTTTCACGCCAAGATCCACTAGTTTAGGCAAATCCTTCTCGTCAAGCGAGACGCCTGCTATGGCTAAGGGACCAATTACCGATCCGCGACCAGCTTCATCAACTCCAGATATCAACATGTCAAAAACCTTCGCAAATTATCGCATCTAGTATCAAACATTTCTTTATTGGAATCTACAACTTTTTTGATAAAAAATGTTTCGCGGTTAAGTAGGTTACTATCGGCAATTGGATCGATTGATTCCAAGATGTTTTTCTCTTGAAGCAGTTCAAAATTTTCTCGTATTCTTTCGGGTTCGCAAGTTTTCGAAAATAGCCACAAGCCAATAAACCAACCCTAAGCTGCTATAATATTTTAAGACGTTATCTGCTCCATAGTACAGTTCGTTACCGTATTCTTTTTTCCAATATCTTTCGAAAAGGTGCAAATCCCCGTCTAAAACTGCTGAGCCACAAAGCATCCCCCCCTTCATAGCGTAGTAAATGCCCATACCGCCTATTGGGAAGACGTGACCAGCCGCGTCACCAATTAATGCCCAATTGCTACCAGAACATGGCAAATCGAAGAAATTTTTCTTCCATATTGTTGGCACTAGATGAGCGAAGAAATGCCTTTCAAGGGGTTTTAACCGTTTTCCAGCTGGGTGGGAGGAGATAAAGTTGTCCAAGGATTGTTTTAATTTCTTTCCTTTCTCTATGCTTCCGATGCCAACGTTTATGCTTGTTCTTTTTGGAAAAATCCATATGAAACCCCCTTTCTGTATATATTTGTGTGAGTAATAGGCTTCTACGCTATTTTCGGCGAATGTGTTCTCTATATACTTGTTTGAACATATGAAATCGTAGCCAACGGTCATGGCTAGAAATTGTGGAGGAATAGGTCTGAAAACGGTTTTTCTTACGAGTGACGGACAACCATCCGCCCCTATAAGAATCTTAACCTTTACAGATCTGCCTTTACTTGTTTTTAATATCCAGTCATTCTCCCCTTTTATTACTTGGTTTACTTTTTCATCGAAAAACGTGACACTTCTATTGTTTAGTGCCCTTTGAAGCAAGTGATAGTCAAAAGTTTTCCTAGAAACTATGAATCCAGAAGGCTTAATCAGCAATTCTACACGAAATTTAAATCTCTCAGCAAGAAGCCATTTTACTTCTCTTTCTAAAAGTTCCTCTGGAACATCAAGTTCATCCACAACTCTATCGTCAATCAGTCCTCCGCATGGCTTTTCTCTAGGATGAGAATGATCGAAAATGGCTACCTTAATTCCCTCTTTTCCCAGAACTTGTGCACAGCAAGAACCCGCAACCCCAGCTCCAACAATTCCAATTTCAAAAGTATTTGACACCACACTAGTTCACCTTTTCTGTGAGGGCTAAGACAAAGAAGAACGTGGCGCTAAGTAGGTCTGCAAATGCCATACTAACGTGGAACATTTCAGGATTGAATGGTACGTTCCACACTGCTAATCCGGTCCATGATGTTACACCACCATAAACCATTAGAACACCTTGGGCAAAAAACATCATCCGAATAATTATCCAACCAAATCGATCATGGACAAGATATGACAGCACTAAGGAAAGAAGAATCCACGCTCCCAAAGAAGCATAGACTATGTTATTTACATCTGAAATCCAAGGCGCAACCACCGCCACAACCACATAAGACAACCCCCACATCAGGCACCAAGCAACAGCAAACCTTCTCAATTCATCCACAATATCACCTCCCAACAATTAGATCACTACCTATTTATATAGAATGTCAAACTCAAGAACAATAGATAACACAGACATAATCAATAATTCCAAAACCTCTATCATTCTAAACATATGTAGTTTTATTTTTATCAGTTTCTATGATCTGGAAACAAGTTTCTATCTAACTCCAACGTTAATGCGTGCGATGTTTCAGCAGGCTCGCGGAAATTGAAGCCAGAGAAGATTTTTATAAACTAAAATAGCACTTCTCTAGAGTCTTTGTGGGAGAACCCATGTCATACCTGATTGTGATTATGACAGCCAGCAACAGGGAAGAAGCCGTGAAGATAGTTCGCACCCTGCTGGAGGAGAAGCTTATCGCCTGCGCCAACATCATGTACCCTGTTTCTTCCTTCTTCTGGTGGCAAGGAAAGATAGAGGAGGAAAAAGAGGTTCTGATCCTCATGAAATCCCATGAAACCCTCTTCAAAAAGCTCTCAAAAATAGTAACGGAACTTCACAGCTACGATGTGCCAGAGATTCTGGCGCTTCCAATAGTAAAGGGTTCACAGTCTTACCTAGACTGGATGAAGGCTTGCCTCGAAACGGTGAAGTGAGAATGGCTAAGAAGCCTGTGAAACGAGCTGAACGGGTAGAGATTATTTACGACAATAGTCGCTGGAAACTTTTGAAACAATTGAGGTCAAAAGCTGTAGAGATAATGGAGACATTGGATAACTGTCATCTGCGTTCTATCGTTCACGGAAGCATCGCCCGCGGCGACGTTTCAGAAACAAGCGACATCGACTTGTTCTTGCCAGAGCCGTCATCGTCATTTATCATAGAAACGGTTCTTGAACGGTTTGGTTTTCCGGTTTATAAGCGAACCATTGTACAGGCTACACCCTTATACGCTTTGAAAGGATACATCGGATTGGGTCAGCAAAGTAGTTTATCCTTTCCTTTGGTGAAGCTCCGTCCAGTAGAGAAAGACTTTTACAGGTTTGGGGGTGAAGCGTCACTTTCCGCACTTAGAGAAGAAAAACGAGTTCTAGGGGTAGACAAGCGGCTTATGCTCATCGAACCCACAGTGGAAGGTCATGTAGAGAGCGCAGTTGTAGGGCGAGAGGAAGAGGTCGCCAATCTCTTGGGCGTCTCCCTCAATACCGTGTTAGACCGTGTTCGTGCTCTCCTACGTCGTGATGAAGTGGGAAGAACAGGAGTCTTTATCGAGAAAGAACTGGCTCCTGACGAAACCTTTGAGCAGGCTATGAAAAAACTCGCTGACCAAAACCCTGCCGTTCGCCGACGCCTCAAATTTTACCAAAAATAAATTATTGGTTCAATCAACTCTTTCAGATCTCAATTAGTTTTGGATTTTAGGGTTAAAATTTAACCTTCTCTCTCTTCTTTTTACTACTAATTCTTCCTACCCCCTCTCATATACCCCCTCTCTCTACCACAACCACCAACAAAACACACCGCACCACACAACCAACTACTATAAACAAAAAACATAAAGTTAATCTGGTCAATATTTCTTCATCTAATACGCAACATTTAGTCAATCCTTCTTGACAAAAAAGCTTTACTTGTTCAACAACGGAGGTATTATTGGTGCCATGACGAAGAAAAGAAAGGCAGTAATCATTGCTATAGTCTTGATTTCAATTATCCTTACCTTCTCAGTCATAATATCCGAATTTGATTTCAAAAGTCCAAGCGTTCCAACAGAACCCTTTTCTGGTGCTCTTTGGCAGCGCCCTCTTAAGAACTTTGCAACTTCATTAACGGTTGACGATCGAAAAGTGTTTACGACGGACGACCCAGGCAATGTATACTGCTTTGACAGCCAAAATGGCGAATCCCTTTGGAACACCAGCGGAAGGGGAACAACTCGCAATCCCAGACCAGTAATATCAGATGGACTATTCTATTTTGGCTATGAGGAACGTCAAGTTGGTTGCTTGGATGAGAACACTGGAAATGTACTATGGACTTTCCAGAACACACCAGCCCCAGAAGAATCATCAAAAGGTGTTTCACCTCGAATCATCATTAAGGATGATCGATTATTTGCTGTATCCGGCACGGTTAGTGCCCACAACGCAACCACTGGAAAGCTTCTATGGCAAGCAGTTCCAGGGAGAAAGAATTTTGATGTGTCTTTCTCGCAAGGGCAGATGCAGGCTTATCCCCTACATGGCGACCCATTTGACGGCAAATATGTTTACGCGACGGGGGGCAACTATTCAAACCTGTATTTTTTCAAGATAAATACGGAAAACGGACATGTCATTTGGCGTAGTGACGCTACATGGGGCGGTGTGGTCGTTCCTTTTTTTGGAAGCTCTATTCCGTATCCAGACGTTTTGGCAATCAGTCAGGAAAAGGTCATTATCAGGATATTTTTCAAAGAAAATTCCGCTGCAAACTTTTTCTTATGTTTACATTCCACTACGGGTAAAGAACTTTGGAGCATTGATGTAGGCGCAACGATTTACAATCCAACAGTGCATAATAGTTTATTACTTTTTGGAGCAGCAGACGGCTACTTCTATGCACTAAATTTGGCAGACGGCACCATAAAATGGAAAACTGAAGTTGACACTCAAAACTTGTTCTCTTCCGGTGTTCATTCGTCGTCTCCAATCCAAATTGACTCTGATAATCAACGATTATTCTGGAGTTATGCTATTGAGAAAAATGAAACATCAAATTACACTGGAGCCCTAATCAGCCTTGACTTGAATAACGGCAATGTGATGTGGATGACACAAACAAATAGCAGCTGTGGCGGGTTAGCTTTCAACAACGGCACTAATTGGCTTTTCCTTACTACTTATAGGTTTGCTGCAGACATTGGTCTTTGGATTTTCAATGCATCGACAGGTGACCTAATCCATAATCAACAGTTTGATCACTACATTTTGTCACCGATCGTGATAGGCAAGGAAACATTCGTGGCTGCAGACCTCTGGCTTTCCGCCTACTCATAATCAAATCATCCTGATCTTAAATCGCTGGGTGGTTGGATTAAATTTTAACCTTTCTCTCTCGTACTCTCCTTCCCACGCTTTCCTTCCTCCCCCCTCCCTCTCACCACTTCAAGAGTTCACCCTATATAAAGGGAAGTCTAGGATTCCATTCCTTCTTTTCTTTCCTCAAAAACTTAGCCAATAATAGAGACTCTTCGTTAATCAGTGTGTCAAGTGTTTGTCTTTTACCGTGCCTTGTTCTTGGAATTTCAGCTGACAAAGTTTTTAGGGCAACGGGAACCGGAGAAGGGCGGCGACGCCACTAAGAGAGAGCAGTTTTGTTCCCGCCTCATTCTCAGTGCTGAGGACCATGACCTCTCCACGCGCCTCTTCAACGTTTTTCATTATTTTTTCTAAGGCTATTCTCTTTTCGTCTGTAGTCTCCCTCAGAGTTGAATCTGCAACCAGAAGCTTTTCAACTGCTCCATAAGTGATTGCTTTTTCAACCTCACTGAATCCGTAGGTTGCGTCAGCCTTACCTTTTCCAAGTCTCGCCAAGAACTCCTCCATAGCCTTCATTTCTTCAGCCACTCTCAGATGTTGCAGCATGTTATAAAGGATGCCTGAGCGAAGCGATTCTTGTATTCCAGATAAGCCTGCACTGTTTACCCCTTTTACGCCAACAATAGATTCGGCAACGTCTTTAGCCTCATTCTTAACATAATCAGCAAAATCATCCTTGATAAAACCCGGACCAATAACGACTATCGGACAGTTAAGAGGAGCCCACGCTTCCCGCAGAGACTTAAGAGCACCCTTAAAGAACAGATGTTTTGCTTTTGCCCTTTTTTCTGCCTCAAACTTTCCCGGAAGCTTAGTTCTCTCCCCCATCTTCACTTCAACACCGTATTCGCGCAGAACCGCTACACAATACTCTTCATCATCCAACGAAATTATTGTGAGAGGCACAGCAGTGATTTTGCTTGCCCGTTTTAATCTATCGAGCTGGTGCTTCTGCCATCGCTTCTTGACAATAGTTACGGGCGTATTGACTGTAACGTCTATGGTATGTCTGGAACCTTTTATGCTCAATTTTTCGGGTGCTTCGCATACAATCCCGTTTATTCGCAGGCGGTTGAGAACCCTGTCCCAATACATTTTTCCAACTTGCACGCCCAGATTGACGGGAACCCTTTTCGCCTTTGTTGGTCGTGCATACTGATCATCCGGTTTCACCTGTCTGGTGGTGCGGGCGTGAACCTCATCATTTTTGAGAATTATGTTGTAGAGGTGCCACAGGTCGTCTAGACTCTCCGGCATGACCTTAGCGAAGCCCTTCTTGAGGTCTATTCGAAAAACTTTCAAAAGAATTCTATCCTTTCCATGCTGGCATAACGTAATAAGTGCTTGCTGAAAACCCGTTAAAAGCGTATTGGAGTCTTGTTCTCTTAAGTTTGTTGTAGCTGATCTTAGTTGTTTGTAATAATACTAATTCTGTTTAATTTGGCTGAGGAGGCGTTGTTTGCCTCCAGAATGTCATTGACTCTTCTCGATGCTATGGGAGACTAACCGAGGATTTCTTCGAATGTTATCAGTTTTACCCGTAATGGCTGTTTCATCGCCTTTGAAACTCGGGCAGCTACAAGATAGTTGATGTTTCTTTCTGCAGCGATATCTACGAGTCTCTGAGTTATTACGCCGTCAAAGACTACTGTATCTATATCTTTTATTTGTTGAAGTTTCGTCGCAAGTTCTCTTACGGGCAGACGTTCCACCTGTTTCATCTCTTTGTCAAGGAGCACAGCCTCCAACGTTCCACCCAACTCTTTTGCAGTTTCAACAATTTGTTTGGGAACTAATTTTTTCCGTCGCTCCTTCTTTACTTTGACCTTTTCGAGGGGAACTCGTTCTTTGAGGGCTTTTTCGATCTCTTTGAAAGTCAGGTCCTCTACTTCTTTGCCTCGGGGGGCTCTAGCAACATACTTAACAGTGGTTACTTGTTGAAGTTCTTTGAGAATAAGGTCCCCGCCTCGGTCGCCATCGAGAAATGCAGTGGCTTCTCTTTCTCGGCATAGTTTGATTATGGTTTGTGGGATTTTGGCGCCTTCGACAGCAATGGTGTTCTGTATTCCAGCTCTCAACAGATTGATTACGTCTGCTCTTCCTTCAACGACAATTATCTGCTTTGCACCGTTAATTTCTGGTCCTGCAGTCAGTCCTTCGGGTCCGTATTTTTCGACTCTTGCCAGCCTTAACATTTCTGAGACTTCTCTGAAAATTTCGTCGGTGCCAGGCATTGTTTCGACGGTCCATTTTCGAAGAACTTCTTTGGCTCTGTCTATTATGATTCTTCGTCTAGCGTCGCGTATGTCCTCTATTTTGTTTAGAATGACATTTGCTTTGCATGGTCCTACGCGGTTTATGCTTTCGATGCTGGCTGCAATAATGGCTGTGGAGACTCTGTCTAGACTCGTGGGTATGTTTATATTGCCAGTAGTTTTGTCTTGTTTTGATTCTAAACTAATTTCTATTCTTCCGATTCTACCCGATTTTTGGAGTTCTCGGAGGTCAAGTTCTGGTGCAAACAATCCTTCTGTTTGTCCAAAAAGCGCTCCGATCACGTCCGGTTTTTCAACTACTCCCTCCACTTCGAATCGGGCGCGTATAACATACTTTATCGTAACAGTTTGTGCTGTTTTCGTTTCTATTCACCTCAATCATAATTTTGTCCCCATTAAAAGTGAGACGTTTCTGTTTTAACTCGTCAGTGTCTATTATACTTTACGACTTGGAGCTTCTATTCTTCAAAGTTTCAAGATAGGTCGCCAAACCCTCAATGTCTTTGGCGTCTCGTCCGACCAGACCTAAAAGCATTCTCCAGAAAAGAAGATTGGGAGTTATTTTCATCCCTTCCAGGTAACGAGCCATGCGGCGAGTCCATTCTTTGCCAGATCTGTCAAAGTCAAACAGAAGGATAACTTCACTTCTTTCTTTTCTCTCTATTTCGCTGAGAACATCGAGGAAGGATTTTCCTGAAGTTTTCGCCAAGATTATGTCGCCAGTTATCCCCAACTTATGGAGAGCTTGGATGTCGTTTCTTCCTTCTACAACGATCGGAGTGCCTTTTGCGGATTGCTTTGCGAGTCTCTCCAAGAGCTTTTGGATTCTCTCTAGTCTCTTCTCTGTTTTTGTTGACAACACTTCTACCTAGTTATCTCTATCTTCAACATTTTTTCTAGCGTCTGTGGATGTCTCTGGAAATGTTCTCTAACTGGTTTTAGGATTTCAACTAGAGCTTCTGTAACGCCATTCTTCAGGTCTAGGGGATGTATTTTGCCTTCGCTGTAGGTGCTTTCTAGCTGCTCGAAGCTTTCAAATGTTTCAGGACCGCCATATTTGGATGGTCGCGGTATCTCAAGGCTTTCTTTTTCGAAGAAAATCACTTTTTTCGCCAATTCGAGTATGGGATTTCCTTTCACTACTTTGGGGGGACAGTAGGCATTTTTTATTTTTGCGGCGATTTCTTTGGGAGTGTCATGAACGAGTATGCTGCTTTGGGGGATACTTTTGGACATTTTGGAGCTGATCTCCACGTTCAAGTCTGCGTTTTCGTCAAACGTTTTTTCTGTGGTTTCGGGTCCTTGGAGTCCAATAAGTAACGGTGTGTGGACACAAGAAGGTTTTTTCCATTTGAGTTTTTCCGCTGCGTCTCTTGCTAGCATATGGGCTTTTCTTTGGTCTATGCCAGAGCAGGCTACGTCGAGGTCCATCTGGAAAATGTCTGCCGCTTGCATGCACGGATAGAATACCCATGCTGTTTCAATGTCGGTCATGCTCGTTTCGCGACCCATAACTGGCAGGGCACGCCATGTTCTCTTCACTGAGACGCTTTTGGCTATGCGGATGACTTTTTCCCAGTATTCAACTTTGTCTGTTATGTCTGATGCCCAGCGGAACTCCACTTTGTCTGGTGTTAATCCTAAGGCTGTGAAGATTTGTTTCAGGTATTCTCCGCATGTGCGGATGTTTTCCATGTCTCCGCCCAGTTTGTTGTTTATCCATGAGTGCCAGTCGGCTAGGAAGATTGTGAACTTGAAGCCGGCGTTTACCATGTCTTTGATTTTGGATGAGCAGACTAATCCTATGCCGATATGTAATAGTCCAGAGCACTCGAAGCCCCAGTAGGCTTTGGGGCTAACATTTGTCGCTAGTAATGTGCTGATTTCTTGAGGAGTCACAACCTCTGCCGTGTTTCTCATAACGAGGTCTATTCGTTTTTGCAGGTCCAAGTTGATTGCCCTCTTATCTTCTCATCTTATTCTATTAACTTAAAAGTTCTTGTAGCGAACGCCTCAGTATACAAGGAAAAGTGCTCGCGTTAGCTGTTTTATTCGGTGTCTTCGTCATCAAAAACGAATAGGTCATCTATTGTTGTCTTCAGAGCCTTGGCTACGTCATGTGCAAGCTTTAACGACGGATTGTATTTTCCCTTCTCCAGGTACAGTATAGTTTCTCTGCGTACTCCAACCATCCTTGCCAGATCGTCTTGAGTGAGATCGTGTCTTGCTCTCAGTTCTTTGATTCTTGTCCGCATCAGAGGTCGCCTTTTCTGCTGTAATACCATTGTAACAAAGCATTTGAGATACCAGAGACGAGCATTATTGCAATTATGGCCCATCCAGCGTCAAGTTCAGGCAAATCTAGAAACTCTGTTCCGAATATTATGAACAACGCCAGTGATATCATGAAAGCGAGACTGATCCAGTAAGTCCCAATAGCTGCTTTTCCACTGATCTTTATGGTGCGTTCATCTTTAATAGGATAACCCGATTTTCTGTCTTTATGAAGTTTCCACAAAACAAACACTCCAACCAGCAGCACGAGGACCGCATTCAAGATTCATATTATTGGCCACA
>Ga0209636_10006164_pt1 | contig 12254 bp, 7 predicted proteins | sample DeeMarSWOR152_54_FD_187464 | JGI IMG/M metagenome (GOLD analysis project Ga0209636, IMG submission 187464) | Marine sediment microbial communities from White Oak River estuary, North Carolina - WOR-1-52-54 (SPAdes) (version 2) | ecosystem: Environmental > Aquatic > Marine > Intertidal zone >...
AGAGGAACCACAGGATGTAGTATGGATAGCGCTTGTCTGCTCTATCATAGCTCTGCTATTTTGTATCTATCTAGCTGTTACTATACTCAGGAAAGATGAAGGCACTGAAAGGATGAAGGAGATCGCGGCTGCCGTCCGCGTGGGGGCCAACGCTTATTTGAGGCGCCAGTATATAGCTGTGGCGGTATTCTTCGCGGTGGCTTTCGTTATTCTACTGCTTTTGGCATGGCGGGATTATCTGAGATGGCCTGTGCCGTTTGCTTTCTTGAGGGGCGGCATTTTCTCTGCTTTGTGTGGCTATATTGGGATGGTGGTAGCTACGAGAGCAAGCGCCAGAACCACCAACGCCGCTAGAGAGAGCCTTAACGGTGGATTGCGAGTGGCGTTCTCAAGCGGCGCCATAATGGGGCTTGTGGTAGTGGGGCTAGCTTTGCTGGATCTGAGCGCATGGTACTATACACTGAGATATTGGCTGAAATATGATGTTTCTACTACGGCGGCGGTGATGCTGACTTTCGGAATGGGCGCGAGTTCCATGGCGCTCTTCGCCCGTGTGGGTGGCGGGATATATACCAAGGCTGCGGATGTTGGCGCAGACTTGGTGGGAAAAGTAGAAGCAGGCATCCCGGAAGATGATCCCCGGAATCCTGCTGTCATCGCTGATAATGTGGGGGACAACGTGGGCGATGTGGCTGGTATGGGAGCAGACCTTTATGAATCATACGTCGGCTCCATCGTCGCGACCATGGCTCTGGGCGCGGCGGCTTTTGTGAAGCTCGGCCTAGGGCTGCAAAGTATCACCGTTCCGCTTCTAGTAGCGGCAGTGGGCGTGATAGCATCCATCATTGGGACGTTCTTTGTCCGAGCGGGTGAGAAAGCCGAACAGGGAGTTCTGCTTCGAGCATTGAGAACGGGGATCTATATCAGTGCCGTTCTGGTGGCCATCGCGTCTTTCTTCGTTGTCAAATACACCCTGGGATACATTGGTATCTGGGGAGCGGTCATGACAGGATTGATAGTCGGGCAGATAATTGGTTATTCCACCGAGTATTTCACGTCGGCGAAGTATAAGCCCACTCGCTTCATCTCAGATCAGGCAGAGACGGGCCCGGCGACAGTTATTATAGCTGGCCTATCAACCGGTATGCTGAGCACCCTCATACCCGTGGTAACCATCTGTTTGGGTATCTTCTTCAGTTTCTACTTCGCTGGTGGTTTCTCCACTAGCGCAGTTATGGGGCTTTATGGCGTCGGAATAGCCGCTGTAGGGATGTTGAGCACTCTGGGGATCACTCTGGCTACTGATGCGTATGGCCCGGTGGCAGACAACGCTGGCGGCAACGCGGAGATGGCAGGCTTGCCGCCACAGGTCAGAGAAAGAACCGATGCTCTGGATGCGTTGGGTAACACCACCGCTGCCACAGGCAAAGGGTTCGCCATCGGCTCGGCGGCGCTGACAGCCCTTGCGCTCATCTCCGCATATAAAGAGGAGGTTCTCAAACATCTAGGTGATAAGCCTTTCAACATATCCCTGGATAATCCGAGGTTGCTGATTGGCCTCTTCCTTGGCGGACTTATGCCATTTCTGTTTGGAGCGCTTACCATGCGAGCTGTGGGCAAAGCCGCCGGCAAGATCGTTATGGAAGTCAGAAGGCAGTTCAAAGAGATAGAGGGGATAATGGAAGGCACAGGTAAGCCCGATTATGCCTCATGCGTAAGTATCAGCACTACAGCCGCTCAGAAGGAGATGATAATACCATCGCTTCTGGCACTGATTGCACCCATCGCTGTCGGAATTGTGTTGGGTGTGGAAGCCGTTGTGGGTTTGCTTGTCGGTGGTCTGGTGTGCGGCTTCATCATGGCGGTAATGATGGCCAACGCAGGCGGCGCATGGGATAATGCCAAAAAGTACATAGAAGGCGGCGCGCACGGCGGAAAGGGCTCAGAAGCGCACAAGGCCAGCGTCGTCGGCGATACCGTGGGAGATCCCTTCAAGGATACTTCGGGACCGTCGCTCAATATATTAATCAAGCTAATGTCTATGGTATCCCTGGTATTTGCCGCCTTCATAGTGGCGAATACGATCTTTAAGTAGGAGCAAGGTGTATAGACGCGGAGAGGCAGGGTCACGGCGTGCCGTGACCCTATATTATATCACGTCCAGGAAAATCATTAGATGCCTCAAGACAGCATACCATTCTCCAAAAGCGATCTGATACTCAGTCGCCGGTGCCCTAGATACATTATAGATTTTGATCTGGATCAGATCCCGCAGATACAAACCGATTTCCTTATAATAGGCAGCGGCGCGGCCGGTCTCCGGGCGGCTATCGAGACCTGCGCACATGGCCGGACGCTTGTGGTTACAAAGGATAAACTGAAAGAGAGTAGCACTATGTATGCCCAGGGCGGCATAGCGGTGGCTATCAACGTGGGTGATGAGGTAATCTTCCACGTGGAAGATACGCTTAAGGCAGGCGATGGGCTATGCAACGAAGCGGCAGTGAAAGTCATGGTGGAGGAAGGTATAGAGCGTGTTGGCGAGCTAGTATCTTGGGGAGCCGATTTCGATAAACAGAACGACAAGCTTGTATTTACCATGGAAGCTGCGCATCGCATGAGGCGCATTATACATGCGAGAGGTGACGCCACCGGTGAAGAGACAGAGGATGTCCTCATTAGAAAGTCGTCGGAACTTGAAAATGTTCAGTTCATGGATCACAAATTTGCTGTTGATCTATTAACACTGAATGGCAGATGCTTCGGCGCCATCCTGCTGGATGAGAAGAAATCAACACTTCTAGCTGTCATTGCCAAAGCCACTATCCTCGCCTCTGGCGGACTGGGACAGATTTACCGTTATACCACTAACCCGGATGTGGCTACAGGTGATGGGTATGCTATCGCTTATCGGGCGGGATGTGAGATGACCGACATGGAATTCGTCCAGTTCCACCCTACCACCTTATACCTTCATGGTGCACCCGGATTTCTGATCTCGGAAGCCGTCAGAGGCGAAGGAGCGATCCTGCTGAACGCACGCGGCGAAAGATTTATGGAGTCATATCATGAACAGGGCGAATTGGCTCCCCGGGACATAGTGAGCAGAGCTATAGTAGCGGAGACAGCGAGAACAAATACCGAGTGTGTATTTCTGGACCTGACAAATCTCAGCTCTACATTCATCAAGAGGAGATTTCCCACCATAAGCGAGCGGTGTAGCAGCTACGGAATAGATATATCCAGAGATCTGATACCTGTGAATGCAAGTGCTCACTTTATGATGGGAGGTGTGAAAACTAACCTCAGAGGGGAAACGAACATCAGAGGTCTATACGCATGTGGCGAAGTTGCATGTACCAGCGTCCATGGGGCCAACAGATTGGCCAGCAATTCCTTACTGGAGACACTTGTTTTCAGCGTTCGGGCGGCTTCTTCCGCAGCGGAAAATGTTGATACTAAACTGCCTGCGACAGGGCTCGAGATAAAACATCAAGGGGAACGCAGAGGATCAGAAGGGGCAGATCCGGCTGAGATCAGAAAATCCATTCGTAGCCTTATGTGGGAGAAGGTGGGCATAATCAGGAGTGCAGAAATCCTCCAGGAAGCACTTGCTTGTCTGCAAAAACATACAGATCTCCAACCTGCCACAAGGGGCGGCTTTGAACTGCAGAATATGCTGTATCTCTCCCGCCTCATAATCAACAGCGCCCTCGTAAGGCAAGAAAGCCGCGGTGGCCATTACCGTTCCGATTATCCCAATCGCGACGACGTCCACTGGCGCAGGCATATAACGTTCCAGAGAGCAATGGATGGCGAGCCATAATATTCTTGATCTCAGATTTGCGATCTTGGATTCCAAATCGGAAATCTAAGATTTACTGACTCCGGTTACTACTCTATACAATATTTCACTCAGTTCCTTGATCTTGTATGGCTTGGCAATAACGCCGCTGAATCCGTGTTTCCTGAAATCAGCCATTACAGGATCATTGGAATAGCCGCTGGAAACGATCACTTTGACTTCGGGATCGATCTCAGTAAGTTGCTTAGTGGCTTCCCTGCCTCCCATGCCTCCTGGCACAGTTAAATCCACGATAACCGCATCAAAGGGGCGATCCGATTCTCTGGCCCTCTTGTATAACTCAATCGCTTCGGCACCATCTGCAGCAGCGGTTACCTTATATCCGATATTGCTCAGGATCCCGCAGGCGAGGTCTCTGACAATCTCCTCATCATCCATCATCAGTATGTTTCCCACTCCCATAACGGGTTTTCCTTCCAATTCATCCCTTGTCAGGGCTTTTTCCGGGGAAACGGGAAGATAGATAAAGAAGGTTGTTCCAACCCCCGCTCGGGATTCCACAGCGATGTGTCCACCGTGATTTTTGATGATAGAGCGGGAAAGCGCAAGCCCCAAACCATTTCCTTTCTGTTTGGTGGTGAAATATGGATCAAATATCTTCTGGAGATGTTCTTCAGGTATACCAATTCCCTGATCCTGGACAGATATCTTCACATATTTGCCACCTTTCAGGGGAGGGAAATCTCGTGCTCCCACAGTTATATTCCCAGCACACACCTCGATTACCCCGCCCTCCGGCATGGCATGATCGGCGTTGATGATCATATTATTGATAACCTGGCTTATCTGTCCCTCATCGATCTCCACCGGCCAGAGATCATCTGGTATAGAGAAGTCGCATCTGACATTGGAACCCCTCAATACAAAGCTGGCTGAATTCTTCAGTAATTCTGCGATGCATGTCGCCTTCAAAACTGGTGCTCCGCCTCTGGAAAAGGTGAGTAACTGCCGTGTTAGATCCTTCGCCTGCATTGACGCTTTCTCAGCTTCCGTCAATCTCTGGAAGATCTCATCTCCCGGATTGGCATACATCTTGGCAAGGGATATATTGCCCAGGATTGCAGTCAAAATGTTGTTGAAATCATGAGCAATGCCGCCGGCAAGAACATTCATAGAATCAAGCTTTTGGGCTTTCAGAAGCTCTTCTTCCATTCTTTGCCTTTCGGTGATGTCGCGAAACACTAGAACCACGCCGATGATGTTGCTGTCCTTATCATAGATAGGTGCGCCGCTATCAGTGATGATCCGCTCCGTCCCGTCTCTGGCTATAAGAAGCTTACAACTGGCGAAGCCAAACATTCCACCAGTTTTCAGGATTATATCCGCAGGAGCCTCGCAAGGCTCCCGCGTCTTTTCATCGATGATATGAAAGACCTCACTCAGAGGTCTACCAATAGCCTCCTCCTCAGTCCAGCCGGTAAGTATTTCGGCCACTTTGCTGACTAAGACTATTTTCCCTTCCGCGTCGGTAGTAATGACACCATCGTCAATTAGACGAAGAGCTGTGGAAAGGCGCTCCTTTTCAGCAGCCAGCGCATCCTCTGCCCGCTTGAGTTCGTTAGTGTGAATGCTCATTTCGCAATAAACCTCGATGCACTCGGCCAGTGTATGGCTCTGCCGATGCAGTGATACCAGCGACGATTGATTCCATTCTGGTATTCCCAGATACACAGACGACGTATGTTCTCACCAAAGGATATACTTATTTTGGAATATTGATTCTCGCTGCTCCCGCTCTGCAGACAATAGTATACCTCTTCTGCGATATTTAGTCAAGCAAAAACTGACGCAAAGTGACCTCAATGAGTCAGAGATTTGGCGTAATTCACGACCAGAATATCATTTTACTATAGAGAGCGATGAATTATCTGATTTCAAATTGTGAGTAAGAATACATTTTGTAATCGCAAATTGCGATCTCTGATTCAGTTTCTGAGTGATCGCTTTGTGGAGTAGCAGGCTTCAGCCTGCGTCAAACATAAGGTTCACATAGGTTAGAGACGAAACCGAAGCTTGCTATCCAGAAGTCATTGCCGATTCCCCGGTCAAAGATTATAATTGCCCATCCGAAAGTCTGATAACATAGATTCCGCTATGAAATGAACCACCCCACAATCTGGATCAGTGATTCGGCATAATCCACAATTGGGATAACATTTTACCAGAGGAAGTAATGGATCATTTAGCTACAAAATGTTAGCATAGACGTAATTTGCAGTTACGCCACTCACCATGCGCCCGTAAGCGTGTTACCTTTGGTATGCAATCTTTTTTCAAACATTCCGTCGCTATGCAACGTTTACGATATGGAGTGAATTGGCAAGAAAAACGCAAAGGATTCCCGGCGATCACACTTACTTCCATACAGGAGGTGGATAGATATGAGACGCCAGATTTTTCTGTCAGTTGTTTTGCCCCTTCTGATAGCGGGAATTGCTTGGGCTGATGGGTTCATAGTCGTCCCAACGCCGCCGCGGGGTAGACCTTTTACCCCACTATCCATAAAGTATCACCACGTGGAGGTGGATATAGATAACCAGATAGCCACCACAAAGGTCGATCAGGTCTTTATGAACGAGAACGACCGCGAGCTGGAGGGAATATATATTTTTCCCATACCTGAGGAAGCGAGTATATCCGATTTTGCCATGTATGTGGACGGCGAGCGCGTCTCTGCGGAGGTTCTGGAGAAGAAAAAGGCGCGCGAAATCTACGAGAATATTGTCCGGCGAATGAGAGATCCGGCCTTGCTGGAATATATCGGCAGGGACGCCTTCAGAGCCAGTGTCTACCCTATCCCGGCCAGAGGCGAGAAGCGTGTGCAGTTGGAGTATTCTGAGCTTCTCAGATACGACTCCGGATTGTGTAAATATGTGTATCCACTGAACACGGAGAAATTCTCAGCAAAGCCCATCCAATCCGTCTCAGTATCAGTGAAGGTCAAGAGTAACAAGGCGATCAAGAGCGTCTATTCGCCCTCGCATGATGTGGATGTCCACAGGTCAGATGATCACACCACGAAACTGGGGTACGAGGCATCGGACGTGAGACCAGACAGGGACCTCGTGATGTACTACACCGTCTCCGATAAGGATTTTGGATTGAACCTCCTGGCCCACCGCGAGGAGGACGAGGACGGGTTCTTCATACTCCTGATCGCTCCCAAACATGAAGTAGCAAGCGAGGAGGTCATGGAAAAGGACATCGTTTTCGTTCTGGACAAATCCGGCAGTATGAAGGACGATGATAAACTAGAACAGGCAAAGGGGGCGTTGAAGTTCTGCATGAAAAGCTTGAATGAAGGCGACCGGTTCGGGGTTGTAGCTTTCAGCACCGATGTGGAGGAATTCGATAGTTCCCTGCTCCCGGCGACCAGAGGGAACGTAGAAAAGGCGGTCAAGTTCATCGACGGTCTGGGAGCCATAGGCGGGACAAACATCAACGATGCCCTCCAAACAGTCCTGGAAAAGGAGCCAGACCCGGAGCGTCCGCGGATAGTCGTCTTTCTAACAGATGGACTGCCTACAGTTGGCGAGAGAGATGTAGAAGCCATTTTGAGGAACGTCGAGAAGACCACATCCGGCTCAGCTAGAGTCTTTACCTTCGGCGTGGGGTACGATGTGAACACGCACTTTCTGGACAAGCTGGCGCAGAGTAACAGCGGCGTGCCCCAATATGTCGAACCGTCCGAGGACATCGAGGTGGCTGTATCCATGTTCTACGACAAGATCAGCGAGCCGGTACTGTCGGCTCTGAAGCTTGATACTGGGAGTGTGAAAGTCAGGGAGGTGTATCCCAGATCCCTGCCGGATCTCTTCAAAGGCTCGCAGTTGGTGGTTATGGGACGGTACGAAGGCAGCGGCGGAACGGATATCAAACTGGAGGGCGAGATCCGGGGCAAGAAGCATACTTACGTGAACGAAGCGGATTTCCCCAGGAGAAGCTCCGCCAACAATTTCATCCCCCGGCTCTGGGCGCAGCGGAAAGTGGGATACCTGCTGGACGAGATCCGGTCGCACGGCGAGGACGATGAACTCAAGGACGAGATAATCCGTCTGAGCAAGAAATACGGTATAATAACACCTTACACATCGTTCCTGGTATTGCCGGACGAGGAAGCGGAGCGTGTGCCCGTAGCCATGAGAGGCGCCGCGCGTAGAGATGCCTTCGACCGTGATTCTGCTGACTTCAGGATGCAGGAAACGGGCGCCAAAGCAGTGGAATCCAGTGAGTTTCTGGCCCGTATGAAGGAAGCCAAAGCCGCGCCCGAAGCACCGATGGTCGCGACCAGCGCCAAACCCTTCGGACGCTTGGGAGATAGGGCGGAAGTCAGGGCAGAAGTCAAATACGTGGGCAAGAAAACGTTCTTCTTCAAAGACGGATTCTGGACGGACAGCGAGTATGAGCCGGAGATGGAAACCACCAAGATCGCCTATGGAAGCGACGAATACTTCCATCTCCTATCAGAAGAGCCGGAGTTGGGCAAATATCTGGCTCTGGGCAAGAAGATCATCGTATGTCATAGGGGCAAATGCTATAAGATCGAAGAGTGAAAGCACTCTCAAAAGCGTTCCATATCCCGCTGGCAGCCATAGCGGTCACCATGATGAGAAGAGGCATGGTAGTCATCAAGATCGTATGAGCCAACAATACAGAACAGCGTTGATCCTGTCAAGCGGCGCCATGAGGGGTGCGTACCAGTGCGGCGTGCTGAAAGCCTTTAAGGAGTATGATCTGGAATTCGATGTCGTTGTCGCGTCCAGCGTCGGGGCGTATAATGGAATCAGGTATCTGGCCGATCAGATGGATATATGTGAAGAAATATATGTGGCCGATCTGTCCGGGGGTCGGTTCATCAAACCATGGAACTTCCTCATACCGGGCCGACACTTCCTGGACCTGGACTACCTTGTGGATGAAGTCTGCAGGACAGAATCCAAATCTTTAGATATGGACAAGGTCATCAGCTCCCGGTCGGAGTTCTATATAACTGCGCTGGAATCCGATACGATAGCGATCCGGTTCTTCGACGCGAAGGAAAGCGACATATACCCTCTGTTGAAGGCTACAGCGGCGATCCCTTTCCTGTATTCAGGGAAGGTGATGATCAACGGCAAGCGATATATTGATGGTGGCTTGCTGGAGCCTGTTCCCATAAGCAAGGCTATCGAGCTTGGGTGCAAGGAGCTATACGTGATACTGAATCGCGCTGCAAAGGATAGCCAGCCATCGTATATGAAACAGCTTATAAGCAGAATGCCCGGACGGATACCCCGCATTATGGCTGAACACGCTCGCGTCAAAGCTGAAGTAAACCAGTTCTTGTACCAACCCCATGAGGACATTTCCCTAACCGTTATCCGCCCTCGCCAGCCCATACCAGTCGGTCGCTTCACATCCGATAGAGAGAAAATACAGCTCTGCATAAATACCGGATATCGCGACGGTGTGGACCTCATCCGCAGCAACCAGATCTCCCCGTAGAGCCGCAAAAGTAGAACAGGCTGCCAGCCTGTTTGGTTGGAGCAAGCCGGCCGGGTTGTTTGAGGAAGAACTAAACATAGAGGAGAGATATCAAAGAGACTCCTGCTTTTGGTTATCGCGCGATTGCTGTCTCAATGCACTCAGGGAAGGTAATCTTTTGACTTCTTTGTCCATCAAGGGGCAGAGACTTTCAAAAGACCTATCAAATGTAAGCATCGTATGCTTCCTTGGCATCTCGATAGCGATGATCGCATCAGCAAGTTTTTGGCAATTCCGTATAGTCTGTCCTACCTGACAGTCCTCGAGTACCTTATCAAGAAGCGGCAGCATGTCGTTAAACGCTCTATTCTTCAGATGCGGTTTGGTGAGATCTTCTTGGGTGACAGATTCTAAGATTTCACGATTTTCCTTCCAAAATTGAGCGATGCTGCACTTTGCTTCGCACCTAATCTGCTTGGCAAACTCCTCATAGCCTTTGTCAATTGATGCCTTCGCCAGCGGACACTTGGCCTGGTCCGTGACGAAGCCTGCGATGCTATCGTAAAAATCTTGAAGACTATCACTAATCAATATCTCAATGGCATCAAGCGAACTTCGCTTATCGTTCCTCAGATCATCCTGTGAAAGTAAAGCAGATATAGCCCCCAACACAATTTTGGTCTCGCGTATACTGCGGCTTGCTTGCATAAAATATGAAAGAGCATCCGCCGGCGATTCCTCTTCTTGTATAACACAGTAAAGATTGATCAGTGTTTTTACAACACGCCGCTTAAATTCATAAAAAACGAAGAAGGATGTGTAACATGGTTGTGTCGCGATGGTCGCCTTTATCTCCCATTTCAACAAAGGATGTCCAAAAAGCCGATTGATGTGAACGGATGTTTCAAGGAACCAGGTCTGACTCTGTTTCATCGTCTTCCTCATAGGCCCACTTTGGTGCTGAGGGGAAGATGTCAATATCCTGTTTGCGCAGCTTCGATGTAATCTTGAGAACATCCTTCAGGCCGTGTAATTTGCCATCAATGCACTCTTGAAGAGCCGCTTGGAGCGCTGCAATTTGGTGCGATTTATAGTTTCGCCATTTCTGTTGCCTGATAGCTCCTTCTACCGCAGATAATGCTAATCTGACTTCATGGTCTTCCTCTGTGGTAAACTCCCGACTTTCTTCCAGCTTCTTCTTGGCAAGATGGATATGCATCGCTGCTTCTGGAGTACCCAAAGATTCTCGAAAGTGTTGGAGATGATCTATCGCTTGGCGAAGGATTTCGTTGCGTTTGCGGCTACGAATCTGATTAATAGTCATTGAGTAACTCTCATCTCTGAGAATATCAATTGCCTGCTGCCATCCGGGGGAGATCATCACACTTTCCGCCGTATCGGAGCTAGTGTCTTTGAAGCTGAAGCTGAAGGTTTCGTTTGCTGTAGTATCAATCAGTTGTCGAGTTGAAGTTAAACCATCCGTTTTCAATACCGAAATGGAAGGTATCTCTACAGGAAGCTCTTCTTTTTCCATTTTCGTTCCTCCCAGACTGTGCTTTCTAAATGTTATTATCCTCTATCCACTCGTCCTGCAGCAGTCTTTCTTGGCAAGCTATTACGGGGTGCGGAGTTTCTGGTCGGGTGATTTCCAATCTCTTGATCTCTTTCTTTGTTCTATAGGTGTGGGTTAGATCCATCGATTCGATAATAGCTCGATTGAAATCACTGACTTTCCCATCGTCCGTTCCTAGAACAACTTCAGGATTATAAGGTGTGTCCATCATTATTATGTCATTATACGCACCAAGTAAGCTAACAATCAGATTGGTAAGCTCCTCATCTGGTTCCACAATATTTAACCCTAACACTTCCTTAGCTTCTCTTCTACTTACAATGTAGTCATGTGAAAACCGCCCCCGTATCAAAGTATTTACAGTTTTTTCGATACCTTCTTCGTCATCGGTGTGACACTTCATAAGCGTCTCTGCAAGAAATGCTATTTGCTCTCGTGATCTATGAACGGCACCCAATACAAGAGGGTTGACTTCTGAAGCTAATGTCTCAAAAACTTTACTCAAAGATTCCTCTCCACTCAGACCAAACACTTCCTTTGCCAATTGAGCGAAAGCATTTACATCTTCTACGTTTACAGGAGCAATTCTTGCCTGCGGCTGTCCTGGAATTTGCACAACAGGTCCTAAGGAATGATTAACAGACGGATCAATCGGACTTAATTGTCCCATCCGCGTCATTATAATCTCGTTCGCACCTAGCGCAATCAAAGTAGCGCAACTGAGAGCTCTGAAAGGAATGATTACATTGAATTCCTGGCAAAACTCTCTGAATAGATTTACAAGAGCGTAACCAGCTATAGTCATTCCGCCGGTGCTATACAAAAAGAGGTCTATTCTTTTTTGTCTTTCTTGGCTGCTCATTTGGGTCAAGTGTCTATGCAGGATCGGAAAAATATCAGATGCAATTTTGGTTTCCATACCCCTTCTGTCACCGGTTATGTATGCTATGAACTTCGAGTTTCTTCTCTCCTCAATCTGTTTAACTATCTTCATTCTGGCTAATCGATCCACGTAATTCAACCCCCTACCAGAAGTCTTCTACTAAGATAATAACGAAAAGCCCAAATAACATAAGGAACGAAAATTCATCTTATTTCGTGGGGCTTTATGATTATACCATCGGGGCCGTGCTATGTCAACCAAAATTACGTGGTGTTCCCTCATAAATACATATCGAGTTGCGATGTGAACTATGTGAGTATCTTGCTCGTTTGTATAAATCTCGGTGAAACGCCCTCCAAACACCAGATTTTCATACCCAAGATAGACGGATCGCTTTTCCCAGGCGGCATTATATCGCATCAAAGTGCAAAATTAGCCAATTTTCAGATGCAGAGTCAGCGGGAATGTGG
>Ga0209636_10006165_pt1 | contig 12254 bp, 10 predicted proteins | sample DeeMarSWOR152_54_FD_187464 | JGI IMG/M metagenome (GOLD analysis project Ga0209636, IMG submission 187464) | Marine sediment microbial communities from White Oak River estuary, North Carolina - WOR-1-52-54 (SPAdes) (version 2) | ecosystem: Environmental > Aquatic > Marine > Intertidal zone >...
CTGACCTCCTGTGTGTAAGACAGGCGCTCTCACCACTGAGCTAACCGCCCATGGCACGCCTGGCGGGATTTGAACCCGCGACCTCAGCCTCCGCAGGGCTGCGCTCTATCCAGCTGAGCTACAGGCGTCTATACACTCCGAAAAGTCCCTCGCTTCGCTCAGTGCACTTTTCGGAAACCCCACTCAAATGGTGCCGAAGGAGGGATTTGAACCCTCACGTCCATAAGGACACTACGCCCTGAACGTAGCGCGTCTGCCTTTCCGCCACTTCGGCATCATAATTCCTTGTCTAGAATTCTCTCTTTCCCAGGGAGACAAAAATAACTGCCAGTATTCCCAAAATGACTGATGGAAGGGCGCAAATAGCCCCGGCTAAGGCCAGACCAAAACTTTTCCTTCTTATGGCCGAGAAGCCACCTGCTATGGCTATTATACCCAGAACCAGAATGAGTCCTCCTATAACAATCCAACAAATTTGGAAGATATGTATACCGCAGGCACCTGCAAAGCGTTGATGGAATGGAAAACACAATAGCCTGGGTGGTATACCAAGGGTTATTAAAGCCACCATTATCCCTCCGCCAATTACCTCAAATGCCCCAACTATGATACTTAATATTCCCCCAGCACTGAGCAATCCTCCTCTGCCTTCTTCCATTTATTGACCTCCTTTTACTGTAGTTTATGGTGGGCGATACTGGACTTGAACCAGTGACCTCTTGCGTGTGAAGCAAGCGCTCTAACCACTGAGCTAATCGCCCTATACCATAGTTATTTTATCCCTAAAACTCAGCTTTGTAAATATAGACCTCTTGCCTCGGTAAATTTCCACAGCGATATATGAACTTTACTTCACGGTTACCAATTTTGTCTGCTCACCGAGTGTAACAGCCTTCACTTTATCAGTATTCACCTTGTGCAATACACTAACCCGGCTTCAGTAAATGATTGTGTAGATAGTCCTGATAATACGGGCAGACTGTTATCTATGCAGTATACCCCCACCTTTCGAGGGAAATGGTTTTATGCGTAATTATGCGGAAGATAATAAATCCTTGTTTAACACAAGATTAATGATTGAACAGGCAGGCTTATCCTGACTTCGCTATCGCATCACGGTACCACCGTTAACATGCAACACCTGGCCAGTTACGTTCTTGGCATCCTCGGAGACAAAGAAGGCCACAGCTTTTCCTATATCTTCCGGTGTTTGTTCTCTCCCGTTTGGCGTAACAGGAAGAACGATATATTTCAGCCAGAACTCTCTTGGAGTCATGCTTTCCAAATCTAGCCCTTCGTAGCGTGGTATTTTCTCTCCCCTTTCCTTCGCTGCACGTACCGTTTCTTGCGCCATTGTTAAATAAACCGTCGCCCCCCTCTCCCATAATGGAGTATATATAAAACCCGGGCAGATGCAGTTGACAGTAACATTATACGGAGCCAGCGCCCTGGCCAGTGACCACGTTATGGATATATCACCTGCTTTCATGGCACCGTAAGGCATCTGCCCAGTATCAGGCATTCTCCCAGCATCCGACGAGATATTAACAATTTTCCCGCTCCGTTGCTTGATGAAATAAGGTGTTACCACATAACTCAGCATAACATGTGATTTTAAATTCAACTCATAGTACCTGTCCCATATATCCGGAGTGAATTGCAAGTACTGGGGTGACTCTGCGACCTCCTCCAGGGACGTGGCGCGTTCCATCATCTTCATTATGGTTTCTGCACTGACACCCCCAACACTGTTAACCAGGATGTCCACTTTACCAAAGAACTTTATTGTATCCTTCACCGTCTTATTGACCTGTTCCTCTTTCGTGAGGTCAGCAATCACAGGCAAAGCTTTGCGTCCCATTTTTTTGACCTGTTCGGTCATCTGCTTTGCTATATCACCGTTGATATCAACCACGGCGATATCCGCCCCCTCCTCTGCCAGACATCGGACAATTCCTGCCCCGATACCCTGACCCCCACCGGCAACAATGGCTACCTGTCCTTGTAACTTCATTTGTGCTCTCCTTTCTCGTGGTATTAACCCAAGTCCTTACTGTGGTTATCTGCAAAACCGATTATAACAGGGGTAGATAAAATTTTATACTTGCCCTAAAGCAAAGCTAATTTCTCTATAAAGCCGGTAAAAGCCTCTCCTAGATTAGGAAGTCTATCAGTGTACTCAGGTAGAAAAGCAAATGGTCGGAAAATCGTGCTCGCTATCGCATCACCATGCCACCGTCGACATGCAGCACCTGACCTGTGATATTCTTTGCATCCTCGGAGACAAAGAAGAGCACAGCTTTTCCTATATCTTCCGCCGTTTGTTCTCTCCCATTCGGCGTACTAGGAAGAACGATAAATTTCAGCCAAAATTCTCTTGGGGTCATGCTTTCCAGATCTACACTTTCCAAATCTGTGCCTGCGAAACCTGACAGTTTCCCTCCCTTTTTCTTCGCTTCTCTTGCCATCGTGAGAAAAACATTCGCCCCCCTCTCCCACAGTGGAGTATATATGAAACCCGGGCAGACACAGTTAACAGTGATATTATACTGAGCCAGTGCCCTAGCCAGTGACCACGTTATGGAGATATCACCTGCTTTCATAGCAGCGTAAGGCATGAGGGCAGGTTCGGCCATTCTCCCGGCGTCTGACGAGATATTGACAATTTTCCCGCTTCGCTGCTTGATGAAGTAAGGTGTTACCGCGTGACTCAGCATAACATGTGATTTTAAATTCAACTCGTAGTATCTATCCCATATATCCGGACTAGACCACATATACTGGGGTAACTCTGCAACATTTTCCAGAGATGCTGCATGTAGCATCATATTCATTAGCGTTTCTGCACTGGCACCTCCAACACTATTTACCAGGATATCCACTTTACCAAAGAACTCCACTATATCTTTCACTGCCCTATTGACCTGTTTCTCTTCAGTGAGGTCAGCGATCACAGGCAAAGCTTTATGTCCCATCTTTTTGACCTGTTCGGTCATCTGCTTTGCTATATCACCGTTGATATCAACCACGGCGATATTTGCACCTTCCTCAGCCAGACACAGGACAATTCCTGCCCCCAAACCCTGACCTCCACCACCAACGATGGCTACCTGTCCTTCTAACTTCATTTGTGGCCTCCTTTTCTCCTAGTATTAACCTGGGTCTAGACGGATTTATGAGTTACCGCCCCTTCCATTGAGGTGGACGTTTCTCGGCAAAAGCCCTGGGGCCCTCGATAAAATCCTCCGAATCCCTCATTGCCTTTGAGAGCGGATAATCGGTCATTATAGCCTCCCGCAATGAGACATCCAAACCCTTCACGGCGGCTTCCTTACTGGAGCGAACCGATAAAGGTGCGCCACGTAGGATTTCCGCCGCCCAGCGTTTGGCACAGTCCATGAGATCTGCCAGCGGTACAACCTCGTTCACCAACCCCATCCGGTATGCCTCGTTAGCATCAATGTGGCGACCTGTTAGTATTAATCCCATTGCCAGTTTGAGGGGGATCTGCCTTGGAAGTCGGCGCAGCGCAGTGGATGAGTTCAAACCTACAAGAGTCTCAGGCAGACCCAAACGGGCGTTCTCGGCTGCCACCAAGATATCGCAGGCCAGTGCAATTTCAAGTCCTCCCCCTAAAGCATAGCCGTTAATAGCTCCTATAATAGGTTTGAAACACTCAAAGTCTGCCGTGATTCCGCCGAATCCTCCTGGCGGACCTTTCTGCCCGGCGCGTAGCCCAGCAGCCTGATACTTCAAATCATTACCAGCGCAGAAAGCCCGGTCGCCCGCCCCTGTGAGGATAGCCACCCAGCACTCCGGGTCATCGCGGAAATCGCAGAACGCATCATACATCTCGTGGTGAGCGGGAATATGCAGGGCATTCAATACCTCAGGCCGATTGATAGTAATGTATGCAATGCGTTCTTTCTTCTCGTACTTTATGAATTCATAGTCCATTGGATGCACCTCCATAGTTTAAGATTTTATACGGGACCTTACCTTTCGGTCTGTGACAAAACAAGTAAATCGACTCTGTTATATTGGTTCAGTCGTTTTCGAGCTAATCGACTATGTCAAATACTACAGCCCACTTCACTTTTTGTCAATTACTGGCCTCCGTTATCGCTCCGGCTCCTCATTCACCACAACCCGGTTCTGTAACTTCGCTAACGAGTGCAATTTCCTTCTTTCTTCTTCTATTCCCCTCCATCTGCCTTCATGGATAAAAATTTCTTCTCTACCTCTCCAAAAGCTTTATCCAAGCCACTCACTAACCACTCAACTTCGCTCTTCGTAGTTATCAGCGGAGGGGCAATGCCCAGGATATTCCTTACACGACTGATGATGCCCATTTGTCGCAGTTGTTGGGAAAGTTCAACGTTGAAAGGGTCTGTAAGGTTAAAAGATTCCTTGGTCTTCTTGCCTTTCACAATTTCAACGGCAGCCAGGAACCCCTTCCCCCGCACATCGCCTACCGTAGGATGGGAACGTAGATTCTCCAGTAACTCCATTAGGTAGGCTCCTACCTCAGCAGCATTCTCTACGAGTTTCTCCCGCTCAATGATTTCAAGGTTGCTTAAGGCCGCAGCACAGCATACCGGGTGTGCATTCCAGGTATAACCATGCTGGAACGTCTCTAGCCAACCGGGTTTGAATTTATCTCGCACCTTCTTTTTAGCTATTACCGCAGCCATCGGCAGATAGCCACTTGTTATTCCCTTGGCCACCGTCATGATGTCAGGTATGACACCGTAATGCCCATCGCATGCGAACCACTTACCGGTTCGACCGAAGCCACAAATCACCTCGTCTAAGATGAGAAGAATACCGTACTTATCGCAAATGGAGCGTACCATTGGCCAATATTCAGGTGGAGGAGGTATCACGCCTGGTGCACCTGATATCGTTTCGCCTAGTACTGCCGCTACGGTATCAGGATCCTCACTTAATATCTGCCTTTCCACATCCGAGGCGCAGAGGAGATTACAGTTTGGGTACGACAGGTCATATTCACAACGATAGCAAAATGGAGCCGCTGAGTGTACAACCCCCAGCATCATTGGCTCGATGTACTTACGAGTGAAGAAACCAGGCCCGGTAGCAGCGTGCGGCCCCGAGCCAACTCCATGATATGCGCGCCTCTTTGTTATAAGCTTGTATCTTTTAGGAAAGCCTTCCAGATACTGATATTGTTTTGCCATTTGCCAAGCAGTATCCACGGCATCGGAGCCGTTACTGACAAAATAGACGCAATCCAGATCCCCGGGCGCTAAGCTGGCTAACTTCGTAGCAAGTTCGATAGCCGGCACAGTGGGGAATTCCCAAGTATTGACGTAGCAAAGCTTTTGCATCTGTTCATAGACAGCATCCGCTATTTCCTTGCGACCATGGCCTACATTCACAAGCCATAGTCCAGACATGAGGTCGAAATACTTGTTGCCATCAACGTCAATAATATGAGTCCCTTCGGCTCGGTCCATGATAATCAGCATTTCGGGATTCGTCATGAACGGGTCCCAGATTTTGGCATGCATCCAGAAATGGTCCTTGGCTTGCTTGACAAGGGTCGCCTTTTCTTCTTTTGAAATCGGTGACATGTTAACCTCCTTTATCTACAAATTCGTTTGAGTTCCGCAGCCGGGACGTTTAATCTTTTTTGACCAATACTACACCAGCGTCAAGTCCTTGAAATAGCTTGAAGTCAGTATTGCACGTCATGGCATTGTTCAGAAGTGGGCTACTTTTCAGTCCAGCCAAAAGGGATTTACTGACATCGAATCGAAATAATATTCGCCTTGGCATCCCCTGTCAAATGGAGCGTGTTAGGATGGGTAGAAAAATTGCTCTGCCCTTATTATAATCGCTTTTTTCCATAACTATAATTAGGGAATAGATGAATAATAAGCCACCTCAACAATTCCGGGAAACCGATAAGAAAAGAGTTGACATTTACATTCAAATCGCTCTATTGACAGCCGTGTGGAGGCAATATACTATGCAATTACAGGCTACAGTTCTCCAAAAAACCGTTAATAGGTGTTTGCTTAAAACCCAGTAACGAAAGGAAACACTTTTCGGGCCAACCAAAGTCTTACAATGAAACAACAAAGTCTGTTGGAGCAATGGAAATGCTTGTAGAATTGATGTAATACCAGAAATGGGTAAATTGGTTAGCAGTAGATTAGAAAGGAAGGGATTAATAGACAGAGTTGAGTTATAATAAAGAGACGCCACGGGACATTTCGAAAAACATAGGCGTAGGGAGGTAACCTGGCATGGCAAATTCCAAAAGGCATAAAGTAAAGGTGGAGATGATTGACCAGATCGGTATTGTGGTCAAGGACTGCGAGAAGGTGGCACAACAGTGGGAGCGGATGTTGGGTATCGGGCCCTGGACCATCGTTACTCAGAATGCTAAAGATCGAGAGGGGAACCCGCTGGAAGTAAAGCTTGCCTTTGCTTACGTTGGTGACCTGGAGTTCGAGCTGATAGAGATTGCCAAGGGCAAGATAATGCATTCTGAATGGCTTGAGGAACATGGAGAAGGGCTGCACCATCTGAGCTTTTTTGTAGATGACCCTGATGGGGTAGCAGCGAACTTGGTAGAGCAAGGGGCTAAAATTATGCTGCAAAGGCGGGGGCAGTGGGTTTACCTGGACTGCGGAGCCGGAGGTGTTATCTTCGAGCCTCAGATAAAGCGCGGGAAAGTTGTCCGTCGTTAACAGAGATATCGTGGACCGGGTGGCAGATAGTGGATGAGCCCATTCTGTACATCGAGCGGACAGCAATCGTCCAATGCGCTGTGTCGGTGCATAGGAAAAAGGACTTGACAATATGAGCCAATGCAGCCCCAAACACGAAGCTAAAATCAACAAAACTAATCCTGGAATTAAGAAAGGGGGTGACGTTTCGTAGACAAGGATTGATAGTAGGGTTATAGAAAAAGAGCGACGTGAAATTTCAATTTAGATTAAAAAGGAGGTGAAAAGACCATGGCAATTCCAAAAGAGATACTACTGAAAATGTATCGGGAGCTTGTCACTGCCAGGATGATGGACGACAAACTCTACGAACTGTATAGTGCTGGGGGGAGCGGCATGCCCTGGCTTCATAGGGGAACAGGCGAAGAACAAATAACTATTGCCGTCTGTAACAATCTAAGGAAAGATGACTACTTTAAGCCCAATTTCAGAACAGTGTATGCTCTTTTCGCTAAGGGCCTGTCATTAAGAGATTGTATTGCCTCTGAGATGATAAGAGACTTAGCAAAAGCTGGTGGTCATTACAGTTATTTTGACCCCGAGTACGGTCTTTTAGGTCACAGTGGCTCGTTGGGTGAGGATGTCTGTATTTATGTCGGCGCTGCTCTGTCAGCACAGATGAGAAAAACAGACCAGGTTAGCGTGTGTGCCACTGGAGATGGTGCAGCCAGTAAAGGTCCAGTGCATGAGGGCATGGTTATGGCTGCTGCCTGGAACCTGCCGATAGTCTTTATAATCCAGAACAACCAGTATGGTGAGGGTACAGCTGCAAGTAAAATCTATCGCATGAAAGATATAGCTGATAGAGCCAAAGCCTATGGTTTTCCGGGGGAGACTGTGGATGCAAACGATATTATATCTATGTATGAGATAGCCAAGAAATACATAGACAAAGCTCGAAGCGGTGGTGGCCCTGGTTTAATCGTGGCTGAGACCTATCGGTTGAGGGGACACTATGAGGGTGACCCTCAGTGGTACCGCCCAAAAGGTGAGGTTGAGGAATGGTGGAAAAAGGACCCGCTGTCTCGTTACCAAAAGAAACTCCTGGAAATGGGGATACTGACCGAAGCGGATGCCACCAAGCTTGAGAAAGAAATAAGGATTGATGTTGATAAGGCAGGTAAGGAAGCTTTGGCGTTACCATCTGTGAGTTATGAAGACTATATAAAAGGGGTTTTAGCCGAATTATGAATAATAAGTACGGAAAGGAGGATATTTAATAATGGCCAAGCAAACGAAAATGCTTCGTTATATTGAAGCCCAAAACGAGGCATTAAGGGAAGAGATGCGCAGAGACAAGAGGGTAGTCCTGTGGGGGGAAGACCTGGTCAGTATGGCAGGCATTTTTGGTACAACCTTCGGTATATATGATGAGTTTGGGCCCGACAGAATCAGAGATACCGCCATAGCTGAATCAGCTATTGTCGAGATGGCTGTTGGTGCTGCTTTGACAGGGCTGAGACCAGTAGCTTTTGTAATGTATGCTAGTTTTGTATTTACTTGTTTTGATGGCGTATTTTCGAAGCTGGGTAGCATGGCTCAGGAATTTGGTTATCGAGATCCAGTACCCGTGGTAATTCATACTATGATTTCAGCAGAGAGTGGATTTGGAACTGACCATTGTATGTCTCCTGAGGCTCTCCTCATACATGCTCCAGATTTAAAGGTGGTTGTGCCATCAACCCCCTACGATGCCAAAGGGTTACTGAAAGCTGCTATTAGAGATGACGGCCCTGTGATATATATGCCACACGTGCGTCTACTTTTTAGTGAGGCGCAACCAGTGCCCACCGAAGATTACATCATTCCTCTGGGAAAAGCTGATGTTAAGAGGAAAGGGAAGGATATTACTATCGTAGCTTACTCGGCGATGGTTATAAAGGCTTTAGCTGCTGCCGATGTATTGAACAAAGAAGGCATAAGTGTAGAGGTAGTTGACCTTCGCACACTGGTCCCGCTGGATGTAGAAACTATAATAAAATCGGTAAGCAAGACCGGGCGCTTGCTCATTGCCCACGAGGCGATGAAACGAGGAGGAGCAGCCGGGGAAATCGCCTTTCGAATCATTGAAGCAGCTCCTGATATTGTAAAGACTATGAAGTCTCCTATCAAGAGGCTGGCGGCTAAGAATATGGCACTTCCTCACGGTATTGAATTGGAAGCGAAACTCGTACCTCAAGCTGAGGATGTTGTTAAAACGGTGAGGGAGATGATGTAGATAGCGGGTATACTATGCCCTACATCCTCAAGGGTACACACCTAATATTTTCGTAGGCAGTAAAATTGGTACACGAACTCAGAGTGCCCAAATTGGAAACTGCCTTGGATGGTCAGGAAATAGTGGTACTTGTACCGAGAATGTATTATACTGCATAGCTTATGGCAAAGAGTTTGCCTTCGAAAAAAGTTTGTTTGGTATACATTCTGGGGCTAGTTGATTACCATAAAGGGCTCCTACTCCAGGAAAGACTCCTAACCTTGAGAAAGTGTGGCGCCATTTCAGACGTGCTGCTGTTACTTCAGCATCCATCAGTCTTAACCATAGGGCGCTCGGGTGTTGATAAAAACATCATTGTCTCTAAGGAAACCCTGATTGAGGAGGGTATTCCAGTCTTTTACACTAACCGAGGTGGTGATGTAACCTATCATGGCCCCGGTCAGATAGTAGGTTATCCCATTTTGCATCTGACAGAAAACAATCTGACTGTCCACCAATATGTTTGGAACCTGGAGGAGATTGTCATCAGGACTCTGGCAGATTTTGGGATTGTTGGTCAACGGATTTCAGAGTTGAGAGGGGTCTGGGTAGGAGGGGAGAAGATTTCTGCTCTGGGTGTGCGAATTAGCGGTCGGGTTACCATGCATGGTTTTGCCTTAAACGTGAATCCTAATTTAAAATATTTTACTTATATTATACCTTGTGGTATCATGGGGGGTTCGGTTACTTCCGTTTCAAAATTATTGGGACACAATGTAGAAATAGATGAGATACAAGAAAGTTTACTTCGGCACTTTTCTCAGGTATTTTCATTCACCTTGGAATATGGGAAGCAGTTCGATAAATGGTTAGCTTCATTAAGCCCAAGTGGCTCAGAAGAAGAGCTCCTGACTCAGCCGCATTAACTAAAATGAAGGAGCTGCTGGATGGTTTACAGCTCCATACTGTGTGTGAAAGTGCGCATTGCCCAAATCAGGGAGAGTGTTTCGGCCGAGGAGTAGCTACTTTTATGATATTGGGGGATGTCTGCACTCGCAATTGTGCTTTTTGCGCGGTGACACACGGTAAGCCGGCACCCCTCGATGCAAATGAGCCTCAACGTGTGGCTGAAGCTGCAAAGAGACTGGGCTTGCAACATGTAGTTGTCACCTCAGTGACGAGGGATGACCTGCCCAATGGTGGTGCTGAGCACTTCGCTAGGACCATCTATAACTTAAGGAAGATTTTACCCGATGCCACAGTAGAAGTGCTGGTTCCCGACTTTGGAGGTTCGGTAGAAGCCATCGAGGTGGTTGTAAGGGCCAAACCCACTGTCTTTAACCACAACTTGGAAACGGTCCCCAGGCTCTACCCATCAGTACGCCCCCAAGCAGACTACCATATCTCACTCCAAATACTGAACAGAGCCAAAGAGATCGATAGTACCGTCATTACCAAGTCGGGGCTGATGTTGGGTTTGGGAGAGTGTTCTGACGAAGTCTTAGAGACGATGCGAGACCTGCGCCAGGTGAATTGTGATGTTCTAACATTAGGTCAGTATCTTCGCCCGTCCCCTACTCATTTCCCGGTAGTTCGCTTTATCGACCCCAATGAGTTTGACTATCTGAGGATCAAAGGCTTAGACATGGGGTTTCAAAGTGTAGTCTCTGGCCCTCTAGTCCGAAGCTCTTACCGAGCTCAAGACGTTGTACGAGGATATTCTTCTCAGACAAAAGGGTCGAGTTGTTCGATGGGGTAAATCTATAGTGGAATCAGACTCTTTACAAGCTGTCAATAAGAAAATAGGGGCAGTATTAGTTGTTGGTGGTGGGATAGCCGGGATACAGGCCTCGCTTGACCTGGCTGAATTGGGATACTACGTATACCTTGTGGAGAAATCCCCCTCCATTGGTGGAGCAATGGCTCAGCTCGACAAGACCTTCCCCACCAATGATTGTGCCATGTGTATTCTATCACCTAAACTGGTGGAATGTGCCAGACACCTGAATATTGATCTCTTAACCTATTCTGAAGTTTTAGATATCAAGGGAGAACCAGGAGAATTTACAGTTTCTGTAAAGAAGAAGGCTAGATTTGTAGATGGAACAAAATGCACTGGTTGTGGCTTATGCGTTGAGGGGTGTCCCATTATTACGGAGAATGAGTACGACCAGGGATTGCACGAGCGGAAGGCAATTTATACTCCTTTTCTTCAAGCAGTGCCTAACACATACGTCATCGACAAGAGAGAAGAAAGACTGTGCAAGGCAGCTTGCCAGGACGCCTGTCCTATTCATATGAACATTCAGGGCTATATTGCCTTAATCGCAGAGGGAAGGATTAAGGAAGCATATGAGCTTATGAGAAGGACTAACCCCCTCCCTGCTGTTTGTGGCCGAGTATGTTACGCCCCCTGTGAAAAAGCATGCAACCGAGGGCAACTCGATGAACCTATGGCAATCCGGGTATTGAAGAGATTTATTACCGACCAAATTGATATTGATACTATTGAAGTGCCTGAGATAACGAGAAATGGGAAAGAGGTCGCTATTATTGGGAGTGGCCCGGCAGGTCTTGCCGCAGCCCACGATCTTGCCCTCCAGGGTTATGAGGTAACCATATTCGAGGCTTTGCCAGAACCAGGAGGAATGCTCCGAGCTGGAATTCCCGAATATCGTTTACCAAAAGATGTCCTCAAGAAAGAGATAGACTATATCAAGAGATTAGGGGTGAAGATAAAAGTAAATACCAGGATAGGAAAGACAATTCAGCTTGAGGAACTTAAAAAATCTTATCAAGCTATCTTCGTTGCCACAGGCGCTCATGAGAACACCAGGCTCAATATCCCAGGAGAAGATTCCCCTGGAGTAATTCAGGCAATCGACTTTCTACGGGATGTAAATATGGGCAGGGAGGTTAATATTGGGCAAAAGGTAGCAATAATCGGTGGAGGAAATACTGCGGTTGATGCCTCTCGAGTGGCAAGGCGTTTAGGATCTCAGGTGAAAATTATTTATCGGCGTTCCCGGACTGAAATGCCAGCCACCCCTGCTGAAGTCAAGGGTGCAGAAGAAGAAGGAATTGAGCTTATCTTTTTAACCAACCCTACAAAAATAATAACTGAAGATGGCAAAGTCTCCAAGATAGAATGCATCAAGATGAAACTTGGCGAGCCCGATGCAAGTGGTCGTCGTCGTCCTATCCCTATTGAAGGGTCGGAATTTATCCTCGAAGTCGATACTGTGATTACCGCCTTAGGGCAAGTATCAACCCTTGGTTTCGCTAAGGAGTTGGGC
>Ga0209636_10006167_pt1 | contig 12254 bp, 14 predicted proteins | sample DeeMarSWOR152_54_FD_187464 | JGI IMG/M metagenome (GOLD analysis project Ga0209636, IMG submission 187464) | Marine sediment microbial communities from White Oak River estuary, North Carolina - WOR-1-52-54 (SPAdes) (version 2) | ecosystem: Environmental > Aquatic > Marine > Intertidal zone >...
GGCTGTTTGTTGCTGCCTGTTATTTTGAATTTTATTTAAGCTTACAAAAAATATAAATAAAAACAAATTAAACATGTTTACATGAAAACGAAAATTTTAATTGCAGTGTTTTTTTTGATTATTTTTTTAGTAAATGGATGTGGGAAAAAAGAAGCAGCTACTGAAAAAGAAATGCCTGTTGATATTAAACGGAATGTTGTTGAAATAAATCTCACTGCTGATAGAATAATGGTTCCTAATAACATCACGATTAAGAAAGGAACTGCTGTTAGATTTTTTAATAGCGACAAAAACTATAGGCCTAATCTTTTACTTTATCCTGCTTATGTTGAAAGGCCTAGAAAAGAAGATATCATTGTAAGAAGTGAGAATATCAACCCTGGAGAATATTGGGAATATGTTTTTGAAGAGCCTGGAAGATTCACTGCAAAGGATATTTATTCAATGATGATAGGAGAGATAACTGTTGAATAAAGACAAACAAACAGAAAATATATAAATACTAAAATGTAAATTCATTTATATGAAAGTAATAAAGTATTTTTTGATATTATTCTTGATTATTTTTTTAGCAGGGTGTGTTAAAAAAGAAGCAATGCCTAGAGAAGAAATGCCTGCGGCTGTACCTAGACCAGTTGAAAAACCAGAAGAAATTCCTTTACCTACTGCGCCAGGTGTTTTTGAAGTAGATCTAACTGCTGAGAAAATAATGGTTCCTGATATTATCAAAATTAAGAAAGGAACTACTGTTAGATGGTTTAATAGGGATACAAAGTTTTATCATAATTTGGTTATTTATTCTGCTGCTATTGAAAAACCAAGGGCAAGTGATGTGATTGCACAAAGTGGTAATATCAATCCTGGAGAATATTGGGAATATGTTTTTGAAGAATCTGGAGATTATATTGTAAAAGATGTCTATTCAGGAACAATGCGGGGAGAGATAACTGCTGAAGTAATTTCTGAAATATTAGAGAAAGGAGAGATTATTGGAAGAGTTAGTGTTGAATAGTTAATTTTTTCTTATGAAAGAAGAATATGAAGAAGTAGAGCTTAAATGTGAAGGTTGTGGTAAAATAGTTAAAAGAATTGTTAGAAAGGGTTCTAAGATTAGAAAGTTTTTATGCCAGCAATGTGCTAAGGAGTTGGCTGAGACTTGAATGAAATGAATAATTTCAGAATAGCTGTAAAATCTTTTATTGTTAATAATAGAAATGAATTATTGTTAATTAAAAGAAGAGATAATGATCCTCATACACCAGGAGCATGGGAGATTCCTGGCGGAAGATTAGAGCTTGGAGAAGATCCTTTTGAAGGGTTGAAAAGGGAAACAAAAGAAGAAACTGGGCTGGATGTTGAGGTTTTAAATCCTCTCAAAGTGCATCATTTTACTAGAGAAGATGGACAAAAGATTACAATGATTACTTTTTTATGCAAACCAGTATCTAATTCTGTTAATTTGAGTAAGGAACATACAAATTATTTATGGGCTGGTTTGGATAATGCTATTTCTAAATTACATTCTGCGTTTCATGAAGAAGTGAAGATTTTTAAAAATAATTTCTTAAAATAAAAAACAAAATACTTATATAAGAGATTATTTTTTTACAAGAAATGGCAAAAAAGACTGTTAAGAAAAAAACTGAAGAAAAGATAACAAAGGATATGGCAGTTGGGGATGTTGTAACTAAATGGCCTGAAACAGTAGGGGTATTTATGAGGCATGGAATGCACTGTATTGGATGCGCTATTGCTGCTTTTGAGAATATTGAACAAGGAGCTAAGGCTCATGGCATTAATGTTAAGAAATTAATTGATGATTTAAACAAAGCTATTAAAAAGAAATAATAATGGAAGAAAAAAGACCTAAAGTTGGAATGGGGGTTTTTGTTTTTAAAGATGGAAGATTTCTTCTTGGTAAAAGAAAGAATACTCATGGAGAAGGCAGTTGGTGTCTGCCTGGAGGACATTTAGAGTTTAACGAAGAGCTTGAAGACTGTGCAAGAAGAGAGGTATTAGAAGAAACAGGAGTTAAAATAAAGAATATAAGATTCTGCACAGTTACAAATGACATCTTCAGAAAAGAAGGCAAGCATTATATTACAATTTTTATGCTATCAGATTGGGCAAAAGGTACTCCAAAAACAATGGAGCCTGATAAAAGTGAAGGATGGAAATGGGTCACAAAAGAAACTGTTCCTAAACCTTTATTTTTGCCATTAACCACTTTATTAAAAAAAGATTTGTTTTAAGGTGATAGTTCTCTAGAAAATGGTATACTTGGCTGATTTAAAGATAAAACCAAAAATAATTGGGTTGGTTGGTAATATTTGTACTGGAAAGAAGCCAACTATAAGATATTTGGGTAGAAAACTTCCTATTTATGTTATTCCTTTATCTGATTATTTTAAAGAAGCAATTTTTGAAAGAAAGCCTCCAAAAACAAGAGAAGGTTATACTGCAAAAGTTTTAGAAATGACAAAAGTTGAAGGGCAGACCTGGATTTCTCAAAGAATAGAAGGAGATATACCAATTGAACTTGGGAAAGTGTTAGTTATCGATAATTTTAGGGTTTTTTATGATATTGGCTACATGTCAGAAAATTATGGAGCATATTTTATTGGATTAAAAGCTGATGAAGATACTTTAGTAAAAAGAGTTTTAGAAAGAAATAGAGATATAGATTTTAATGGCATTCCTGAAGATAAAAGAACAGAAAGAGCATTAGAGGTTGTTAGATTTGAAGATGCTGCTTTTAATTTTGAAAAAATGTTTAGGAAAATAAAAAGATTAGAAAGAAGATATGTTATTGATACTAGTGGACAAACTGATTGCAGGCATTTGCATTCTGAATTAGAAAAAGCTTTAGTTAAATTTGGACTAATTTGACTAAACATTTATATAAGGATTAAAAAGATTATTTAAAATGGCATATTTAGTTGATTTAAAAACAAAACAAATAATCGGTGCTTTATGAAGCAGATTATTTTTGGTGTAACCTCTGGTATTGCTCTGTATAAGGTAGTTGATTTAGTTAAATCTCTAAAGAAAAGGTTTAATGTTATTGTAGTCATGACAGAGCACGCTACAAAGTTAATCAAGCCAAATGTGTTTGAAAAAGCTAGTGATAATAAAGTTGCTGTAAAGTTGTTTAGGAAGGGTTTTGATTATAAGAAATATCTTCAACAGAGAAAAATCAAACATATTTCTCTTGCTGACAGGGCTGATTTAGTTGTTATTGCACCAGCAACAGCAAATACAATTGCAAAGCTCGCTAATGGTATTGCAAATGATTTATTGAGCACAACTGTTTTAGCTACTAAAGCAGATAAAGTAATATGCCCTGCAATGAATGTTAATATGTGGAACAATAAGATTACACAGCAGAATATTACAAAGTTGAAGAAATTAAACTTCCATATTGTAGAACCTGAATATGGTATGTTAGCATGTGGATATAAAGGAAAAGGAAGATTAGCTAAGATTGATAAAATTGAAAAATTTGTTTTAGACTTGTTTGAGAGGAAAAATCAATTTAGAAATAAGAAAATAATGGTAACAGCAGGCGCAACTGTTGAAGAAATAGATCCTATTAGAGTTATAACTAACAGAAGTTCTGGAAAGATGGGTATTGCTATAGCAAATGCTGCATTTAGAAGAGGAGCTGATGTTGTTTTGGTGAGAGGAAATACAACTGTTGAGCCTGATTATAATTACAAGGATATTCAAGTAAAATCTGCTTCTGATCTGTATAAAGCAGTTAAAGATAATATTGATGTTGATATCATCATACATACTGCTGCTGTCTCTGATTTTACAATCAGTAAAAAAAGTAAAAAAATATCATCTAAGAGTAAATTGAAATTAGAATTAACTCCTACAACTAAGATATTAGAAAAGATTAAGAAATTGAATAAGAAGGTGTTTTTAGTTGGTTTTAAGGCAGAGCATGGATTACGTAAAGATAAACTTGTAGAAAAGGCTTATTCTAAACTTAAAAAAGCAGATGCTGATTTAATAATTGCTAATGATGTTGCAAAGAAAGGAGCTGGATTTGAAACAGACACTAATGAAGTGTATATAGTAGATAAGCATAAAAATATTAAATTTTTGCCTTTACAGCATAAGAAGCTGATAGCAGATAAGATATTAGATTATTTAAAATGTGTATAATAATATTGTTATACAAAGTACTTCAAGATTTTCCTATTGTTATTGCTCATAATAGAGATGAATTAAAAACAAGAGAAATAGGCAAACCTCCTAGAATTCTTTCAGATAAACCAAAAATAATTGCACCACAAGACACAACAGCAAAAGGCACATGGATGGGTTTTAATGAGTATGGATTAGTTAATAGTTTAACAAATGTTGAGCAAACTGATTTAAAGCCTAAAGCAAAATCTAGAGGATTATTAGTTCTTGGCGGATTAAGTAAAGATAGTTGTCAAAGTTTAGAAGAATACACTTTAAGTGAACTAAAGAATAATCCTTTTAATTACTTTAATTTGTTATATGCTGATAGCAATGGAGCTTATACTTTAACTTTTAAAGGTGGTATAGTAATTAGTCATGCTCCTCTTTCAGCTGGTTTGCATATTTTACCTAGTTCACAGCTAGATAATGGTAATAACCCAGAAAGAAGAAGAAATAGAATCAACGAGTTATATCATGCGAAGGGACCAAGAGATATTGATGAGCTTTTAGAAAGAATAATGCTAATCTGCAGTGACCATTATGGTGAAGAGGGAGGCAGTAAAGAGAGTATTTGTATGCACAGTGATTTAACAGCTACAGTGTCTTCAACAATAATTGCTGTCAATAGGGATATAAATGGTTCAAGAATACTTCATGCACAAGGACCTCCTTGTCAAAGTAGATATGAAGATTATAGCCGTGTTCTGAATTAGAAAAAACTTAATTAAATTAGACGTTTTTATGTAAAGATTTATATAAGATTTTTAAATATCTAAATGAGTGATAATTAAATGAATAATCCAAAAGTTGGAGCTGGAATTGGAATCATGGTTTTGAAAGATGGAAAAGTGTTGTTAGGTAAAAGAAATGATGATCCTGAAAAAGCTGATTCTGCACTTAAAGGAGAAGGAACATGGACAATGCCAGGAGGAAAACTTCATTTTGGAGAGAGTTTCGAGAAAGGAGCTGTAAGAGAGTTGAAAGAAGAAACTGGAATTAAAGCTAATAAATTAAAGGTTATTTCTTTAAGCAATGATATTAATGAAGAAGCACATTTTGTGACAATTGGATTATTGTGTGAGGATTTTGAAGGAGAGCCTAAAGTAATAGAGCCTGATGAAATTACTGAATGGAAATGGTTTAAATTAGATGATGTTCCTGAAAATATGTTTTTTCCAAGCAAGAGGGTTCTTAACAATTATTTAGATAAAGTGTTTTATAAACATTAAATTTAAATACGTGTTTTATTAATATCTTTTTATAAATGATAATTAAAAAAATAAAAAAAAGAGATGGTAGGATTGTTTCTTTTGATCAAAGCAGGATAACAGCTGCTATACACAAGGCGCTATTTGATGCAGGAATAGTTGATGGAAGAGCAGCAAAGAGGCTTTCTGATGCAGTAGTTAAGGTTCTTGAGGAGAAGTTTATCAAAGTAATTCCTTCTGTAGAGGACATTCAAGATTTTGTAGAGCTTGTTCTTTCAAAATGGAATAAAAGGGTTGCAAAGGTTTATGCAGAATATAGGCAAAGGATGGCTGAGATTAGAAAAGCCAGAGAGAGATTTGGGATTGAAGAAAAGCTAACTTATAACGCAATGGCTGTTCTTGAACGTAGGTATCTTTTGAGAGATGAAACAGGCAAGATTATTGAAACTCCAGGCAAGCTCTTTAGAAGAGTTGCAAAGGCAATTGCAGTTGTTGAAAAGAAATATAAAGGAGATGTAAAAAAAACTGAGGAAGAATTTTTTAATTTAATGAGCAGACTTGAGTTTTTGCCAAATTCTCCTACATTGTTTAATGCTGGAGCGCCTTTAAAGCAGCTTAGTGCTTGTTTTGTGCTTCCAATAGATGATTCTCTTGAAAGTATTTTTTCTGCTGTTAAACAAACTGCTAAAATAGAGCAAAGTGGTGGTGGGGTTGGTTTTTCATTTTCGAAGTTAAGGCCAAAAGGTGATATTGTTAGAAGCACTATGGGCGTAGCTAGTGGTCCTGTTTCTTTTATGCGGGTTTTTGACACTGCAACTGATGTAATAAAAGCAGGTGGAAAAAGAAGAGGAGCAATGATGGGTGTACTAAGGGTAGATCATCCAGATATTATTGAGTTTATAACTGCAAAGCAAAAGCCAGGAATGTTAACAAATTTTAATATCTCAGTTGGTGTTACTGACCGCTTTATGGGCGCTGTTAATAAAAACAAAGACTATAAACTAATTAATCCGAGAACTAATAAAGTAGTTAAAAAGCTAAATGCAAGAAATGTTTGGAATTTAATAATCGAAAGTGCATGGAAGACAGGCGATCCTGGAGTTATTTTTATTGATGAGATTAACAGAAAAAATCCAACAAAGCATATTGGGTTGATTGAAACCACTAATCCTTGTGGAGAGACTTGTCTTCATCCTTATGAAAGCTGTAATTTAGGTTCAATAAACCTAACAAAGATGTTAAAAAAGAAAGATGAGAAGTATTTAATTGATTATGATAAGTTAAGAAAAACAATTAGATTAGCAGTTAAGTTCTTAGATAATGTTATTGATGCAAATGTTTATCCACTTCCAGAGATCGAAAAGGCCACAAAAGCGAATAGAAGGATTGGTCTTGGAGTAATGGGGTTTGCAGACATGTTAGTTCTTTTAGGAATTCCTTATAATTCAAATGAAGCATTAAAAATTGCTGAAAAAGTTATGAAGTTTATAGCTGATGAATCACATAAGATTTCTGTTGAGCTTGGAAAAAGCAGGGGTTCTTTTCCTAACTTTAAAGGAAGTATATGGGATAAAAAAGGCTATAAAGCAATGAGGAATGCTACTACAACTGTAATTGCTCCAACTGGCACACTTAGCATAATAGCTGGTGTTAGTAGTGGAATTGAGCCGCTTTTTGCTATTGCCTTTGTACGCAAGGTTTTAGCTGGCAGAAGACTGCTTGAGATTAATAGAATTTTTGAAGAGGTTGCCAAAGAAAAGAAATTTTATTCAGCTAACTTAATGATGCAAATTGCTAAAAAGGGTTCTGTTCAAGGACTGAAAGAGGTTCCTAAAGACGTTAAAAAACTTTTTATTATTGCTCTTGAAATTAAACCTGAATGGCATGTTAAAATGCAAGCAGTATTTCAAAGATATACAGACAATAGTGTTTCTAAAACAATAAATTTTCCTTCTAATGCAACTATTAAAGATGTTAAAAAAGCGTATGAATTAGCTTATAAGTTGAAATGTAAAGGTATAACAATTTACCGTTATGGAAGCAAACCTGAGCAAGTACTTTATATCGGCAAAAAAGAATTACTGCATGCAGAAGCAGAATATGCAGGAGGTTGTCCAACACCAACTTGTCCAGTGCCTAGCTAAAAATGGAAAAAAATAATGTTTATTTATGGACAGGAGAAGGAGCAGGTAAAACTACTTCTGCGCTTGGTATTGCACTTAGATGCGCTGGACATGGAATGAAGGTTATTGTTGTGCAGTTTATGAAAGGAAGAAATAATATTGGAGAATTTAAAGTTATGAATAAATTAAAGCCGTATTACCAGATTTATCAGTGCGGAAGAAAGGGGTGGGTTGATATTGATCATCCAAGCAAAAAAGACTATGAACTTGCAAGAAGAGGCTTAGAACTTGCTAGAAAGGCTGCTCTTAAAAAGCCAAGAGTGCTTGTTCTGGATGAAATAAATCTAGCAACTGCTGTTGGGCTGTTAGATGTTAAAGATGTTCTAGAGTTGATAGAGCATTGCAGCAAATATACAATTGTTTATATGACAGGAAGATTTGCTCCTAAGAAATTGATTGAAAGAGCTGATTTTGTTAATGATATAAAAGAAGTTAAAAAACCTAAAAAATATCCCGTTAGAAAAGGAATCGAGTGGTGAAATTTCTATCTTTATTTGTACTTAAGGGCAAACTGTATTGGATTTTTCTTTGATACAGGTTTGCCGCGTATAACGCTCGCGCACAATTTTATTTTTTAATTAAAAAATTTATTTTTTGCGCGAAGGTTATATGTGCTCGCCATAATCGCAACTAAAGTATAGATGTGGCTCGCTGTCAATATTTTTGGCTCGCGTTGATATGTTTATTTTAATTAAATTTAATTTAAAACCCCTTATTTTTACCTTGTTACAGATAAAAAGTGTTTGTTACTAATGGTTACTAAATAAATAGCATTTATTGACTAAAAAATAGCTTTAAAATTACTCTTTTAAAAATTGTTTTTAAATATTTTTCTTGAATTATATATTTTTTAATAACTAAATATTTAAATATTAGTAATTTGGATAAAACCCTTTGCAAAAAACAAGATGTTGTGTTTTTATTGTAAGTTAACGCAATATGTTGTGTTAATTTTTAAGTGAAAACAAAACTATTTAAATAAAAAGACACAATATATAGTATTAGTGGGTTGCGGTAACTGTATATTGTTATTATTGTTTAAAAAGGTGATTTTTTAAATGAAATGCCCCTTTTGTGGTTCTGAAACAAAAGTTATTGATAAAAGAGGAAAGTCTGATTCTGGGGTTAACAGAAGAAGAAGAGAATGTTCTGGTTGTGGAAAGAGATTTACAACGTATGAAAGAATAGAGATTTCTGATGCTGTTGCTAAAGTAAAGAAAAGAGATAGTAAGATAGTTGATTTTGATAAAGAAAAAATAACTACTGTAATTTTTAAAGCTGCTCAGGCTATTGGAGGAAAAGATAGAAATGCAGCAGAAAGATTAAGTAGTTTAGTAGTTGAAAAGATTAATAAAGATTTTAAAGGAAAAGTCCCAAGTGTAGAGGATGTTTCTGATTCTGTTGAAAAAGTATTAATTGAAGAAGGCCATGCAAAAACAGCTAAAGCCTATATTCTTTATCGTGACCAACATAAAAAATTAAGAGAAGGTAAAAATACATTTGTAAGTGTTCAAAACACAATTAAAAATTATCTTGATAGGGTAGATTGGCAGGTTAAAGAAAACAGCAATGAGGCTTTTTCTTTTTCTGGATTATTGCTTTATACTGCAGGAGAAGTAATGAAAAACTATAATTTAACTGAGATGTATACGCCTGAGATTGCAGAAGCTCATAAAAAAGGATATGTTCATATTCATGATTTAAGCCATGGTGTAATAGGTTATTGTGCTGGTTGGAGTTTAAAGAATTTATTGCTTTTGGGTTTTGGCGGTGTTCCAAACAAAGTTGATTGCAAACCAGCAAAACATATGAGTACTGTTGTGCATCAGATGGTTAATTATATTGGCTGCTTGCAAATGGAATTTGCTGGAGCGCAGGCTTTTAGTTCTGTTGATACTTTATTAGCTCCATTTATTAAAGCAGATGAAATGACTTATAAACAAGTAAAACAATGCATGCAGCAACTTGTTTTTTCTTTAAATATTCCTTCAAGATGGGGATGTGTAACTCCTGATACAGAAATATTAACTTTCAACGGATGGAAAAGATATGATGAAGTTGAGAAAGGAGAAGCCATTTGGTCAATGGACCTTAAAACAGAGAAGATTGGAAAAGATGAAATTAAGAAAATAAATATTTATGATTTTGATGGGTATTTAATAAAGCTCTCTAATAGAAGCCAGGAACAACTTTTAACTCCTAATCATAGAGTTATCAGGACAAAATATAATTCAAAAGAATTAGTTGTGTCTAAAGCAGAAGAGCTATTAGGTTTTAATTCTCCTATTTATTTTCCAGTTGCACGAGAGAATGTCAATGAAGATTTTGATATTGGTGATGAAGAACTAAAATTATATCCATGGATTATAAGTGAAGGTACAATAGACTGGGGAGAAAGGGTTGGACGAGAGCGAATCACTATTTTCCAATCCCCAAGAACAAATAAGGAATATTGCAATGAAATTGAATCTATATTAAATAACTTAAACATCCCCTTTAGTTCTACTTTTATTGAATCTGGATTTGGGAAAGGGGTTAATAGATATAGATTGGGTAGATCTATCTCTAAAGAATTAGTAAAGACAGTCGGCAAGACAGAACTTCCAATGAACATACTTAGAAGATGTTCACCTAGGCAGATTAAGCTATTTATTAATGAATATATTAAAGGAGATGGTAGTAAGGAAAGACCAAGAATCTATACTAAAGATAAACAAATAAAAGATGACTTTCAAGCGCTATGTGCTATTTGTGGATATGGGTCAAGAGTTTATCTAAATAAGAATGGCGTATTTGTGATAAATATACACAAAAACCAAAACCAGTCTATCACAAAAAAAGAAAAAGTAAAATATAAAGGTAAAGTATGGTGCCCTACTACAACAACATCAACATGGATTGCAAGAAGAAATGGAAATGTATTTATCACAGGTAATTCTCAATATCCATTCTCTAATTTAACTTTTGATTGGACTGTGCCAGAAGATATGAAAGATCAGCCAGGAATTGTTAGTGGAAAAGAACAGGATTTTACTTATGGAGATTGCCAAAAAGAGATGGATATAATTAATAAAGCATTTCTTGAAGTTATGATCGAAGGAGATGCTAATGGAAGGGTTTTTTCATTTCCAATTCCTACTTATAACCTAACAAAAGGTTTTAACTGGGATAGTGAGAATGCAAAGTTATTATTTGAGCTGACTGCAAAATATGGAATGCCTTATTTCCAGAATTATGTTGGCAGTAGTTTAGATCCTAGCAGTGTTAGAGCAATGTGCTGCAGATTAAACCTGGATCAGACTGAATTGATGAACAGGCCTGGAAGTATGTGGGGTCCTGGTGATTCAACTGGAAGTATTGGTGTTATGACAATAAACATGAATAGGTTAGGATACGAGGCTAAGGATAAAAAAGAATTCTTTGACAGATTAGAATATTATATGATAATATCAAAGAATGCTCTTGAAATTAAAAGAAAGGTTATTGAAAGAAATTTAAAAAATGGATTAATGCCTTTCACAAAAAGATATCTTGGAACATTTAATAATCATTTTAGCACAATAGGATTATGTGGAATGCATGAATGCTGCATGAACTTCTTAGGAAAGGGTATTCAAACAAAAGAAGGAAAGCAATTAACAATTGAAGCTATGAAATTTATGAGAGAGAAGATAAAAGAATTCCAGCAGGAAACAGGCAATTTATATAATTTAGAAGCAACTCCTGCTGAGTCTACAGCTTATAGGCTAGCTAAATTAGATAAAGAGATGTATTCTGACATTTATTGTTCTGGAGAAAAAGAGCCTTATTTAACAAATTCTACACAGCTGCCTGTTGATTATACTGATGATGCTATTGAAGCTATTGAGCATCAAAATGATATACAACCACTATACACAGGAGGGACAATGTTTCATACTTTCTTAGGAGAAAGAATGGTTGATGGAGAAGCTTGCAAGAGGCTTGTTAAGAAAATTGCTTACAATACAAGACTGCCTTATTTTTCAATAACTCCAACTTTCAGTGTTTGTAAAAAGCATGGTTATATTAAAGGAGAAAAATTTAAATGTCCTAGCTGTGGAGAAGATACAGAAGTCTACAGCAGAGTAGTTGGATATTACAGGCCTATACAGAACTGGAATGCTGGTAAAGTAGAGGAATTTAAAGACAGATTAGAATTTGATGAGAGTAAAACAATAAAGCACGAATTCAAAACAAAGATTGAAAAAAGTCTTGAACAGCAGGAAAAGATTTTGGTTGAGGTTTAATTTTTTTAATTTTTATTGGGGTGGTTTTTTGAGATTTAAATCACATAGACAAAGAAGATGGCTTTTTGCTAATAAATATAGAAGAAGAAAAACTTTAAGATTTTCAGGAGGATTTGATTTTCATAAAGGAGTTTATATAAACATTGGTGCAAAACCTTTTAAGAAAACTCAAATTAATTTTGAAATAGGAACAAGAAAAAGCCCTTCTATCGATGCACAATATAGATTGGATAGAAAAAATTCGCTAAAAGCACAATTTGATAAATTAGGAATTGATACTAGGTTTGAACATAAAATCAATAAAAATAATGCGATTATTACAGGAGCAAATTCACATTATGGACACTACATAGGACTACAACATAAAAAAAAGAATTTTAAATTACCTTGGTAAAAAT
>Ga0209636_10006168_pt1 | contig 12253 bp, 9 predicted proteins | sample DeeMarSWOR152_54_FD_187464 | JGI IMG/M metagenome (GOLD analysis project Ga0209636, IMG submission 187464) | Marine sediment microbial communities from White Oak River estuary, North Carolina - WOR-1-52-54 (SPAdes) (version 2) | ecosystem: Environmental > Aquatic > Marine > Intertidal zone >...
CGAGGCTCTAAATGTTAGAAGATATAAGGAATCGTCGCACACGTCAACGCCAGCCGAAATATAGCCTCGACCACATGACGCCGACAGTCGGATTTGAACCGACAACCTACTGATTACGGATCCACACAAAACAAAAAGCCCTTCCCCCTTTTCCTGCTAAATAGTCATGATTGTTTAGGATTTTGAAGCTCCTGGGACATTCGAAATTCTAGTTAGTACAGTCTCTTTTTAGCGGTTTACTATACAAAACTATACAGTCTAAGCTTATGGAGCCTGGGGGGTATGACCACCATCTCCAATATCCGCCCTACCGGAATATATCAAGCCTATTTACACAATACCTAGGCACTGAGCCATATTCAGGCGTAAGCGTTTCTATTCGAGATAAAAACAGGCAACGTAATGCTGGGAGTTTGTTATCTTCATGGGAGGTTCTTCTTGCTGGCAGATCTCCCTGGCTTGAGGGCAGCGTGTGTGGAATCTGCAGCCTGAAGGGGGGTTAATCGGACTCGGAACCTCTCCCTTCAAAATGGTCCTTCTCTTTTTGCGCCTAGGGTCTGGAACAGGAATCGCGCTCAGCAAAGCTTTAGTATACGGATGCAGCGGGTTCGAGTAAAGTTCTGTATCCTTGGCTACCTCTACAATCTTGCCAAGATACATAACAGCGATATGGTCGGAAACATGTTCAACCAAGCTTAGGTCATGGGCTATGAAAAGGTAGCTCAGTTTGAGGTCTTCCTTCAGATCGTCCAGCAGATTGATAACCTGTGCCTGGATGCTCACATCAAGAGCTGATACCGGTTCATCGCAGATGATCAACTCCGGCTGTAAAGCAAGGGCTCTTGCTATGCCAATGCGTTGTCTCTGTCCGCCGGAAAATTCATGCGGAAAGCGAGACATATGCTCTGGCTTTAACCCAACTTTCTTGAGGAGGTCTTCAACTCGCTCCTTCCGTTCGGAGGCTAAGTACAAGGAATGGACTTTTAACGGCTCACCTACTATGGCTTCCACTGACATCCTCGGATTAAGGGACGAATAGGGATCTTGAAATATAGCTTGGACTTTTCTCCGATACGCTCTAGTCTGAATAGTTCCAAACGTGGTTATGTCTCTTCCAGCGCAAATTATCTTTCCGTCGTCTGGTTGCAGAAGCTTCAGGACACATTTTCCAATTGTGGACTTTCCGCATCCAGATTCCCCGACAAGCCCCAGCGTACCACCTCGATTGACATGCAAGGATACTCCATCAACAGCTTGAACCCACCCCACGGTCCTTCTGAATACTCCTTTTCTTATCGGAAAGTACTTCTTAAGTTCCCGGATCTCCAGGAGAACTTCATCCGTTTTACTTGAATCCTTCTCCACTTTATCCTCAGCCCTCGATTATGGCCCAGCAAGCAACCGTGCGCCCAGGCTGAATTTGAAAGAGCTTGGGTTCAACTTCCCGGCAAACTTCCCTCGCTTTAAAACAGCGCGGATGAAAATAGCACCCTTGCGGCAAATCGTTCAGACTTGGAACTACACCGGGAATTTCACTCAATCTTTGTTTGCCCCCCGTAGCCTTGGCCCCTAGTTTGGGTATGGAACCTAAAAGGCCAATTGTGTAGGGATGAAGCGGCTCTTCGAACATAGGCACAACGGGCGCCTCTTCCACTATTTTCCCGGAATACATGACAATGACTCGCTGGGCATATTCAGCGACAATACTGAGATTATGAGTTATCAACAAAATGGAAGTGGACACGCCCTGCTGAAGTTCTGCCATCAACTGCAGAATCTGGGCCTGTATCGTAACATCCAATGCTGTCGTCGGTTCATCGGCCAAAATCAATTCCGGATTACAGGCCAGAGCCATGGCAATCATAACCCGCTGCCTCATCCCGCCTGATAAGTTGTGAGGATATTCGTGAACTCTCTTAGAGGGAGAAGGTATCCCCAATTTGTCCAACATATCTATGGCTCTTTGCAAGGCTTCTTTTTTAGGAGATGCCTGGTGTTCCATATACACCTCGGCTATCTGACGGCCAAGGGTATAGACGGGATTCAGGCTGGTCATGGGTTCTTGAAAAATCATTGAAATTTTATTCCCACGTATATCTCTAAGCTTTTGAGGCGCCATTTTTGCTAGATCTTCACCTTGGAAAATTATCCGCCCCCCAACGATTCGCCCGGGTGGCCAGGGAATAAGACCCAGAATTGACAATGCCGTGACGCTCTTGCCGCATCCGGATTCGCCGACAAGCCCAACGATCTCTGCCTCATTTATATGAAAGCTCACATCATCGACGGCCTTAACCGTACCTTCAGGCATAAAGAAATATGTCATTAAATTTTTTATGTCTAAAAGACACTTATTTTCACTATTGATTTGTGGCATCATTATGCCCAGTTTGCCGAAATTGATTGGCAATTATTAGCTATTCTAGAGTACCTGCTTGTGGTTCTTCTTGTGTTAATATCCTCTTCTTCAAAATAAGCTTTATTAAAAATGCTTAAGATACCAAGTGGTCACTTTTTTTACTGAAGGTAACCTCAGATCGGGCAGACGAAAGTCTAAGCCCGCAACTTTGGATCGGCAATGTCTCTGAGGCCATCACCGATCATGTTGAAGGCCAAGACGGTTATCAAGATAGAAAGCCCTGGAAAGAGAGATAACCAGGGCGCATTGGTCAAGGCATCAATTCCGCTTCTGATCATATTTCCCCATGTGGGAGTCGGGGGTGATACGCCAAGTCCGAGAAAACTCAGGCTGGCTTCCGTCATAATCGCCGTGCCCATCCAAAGGGTTCCCGCCACCATGATCTCACCGAAAATATTCGGAAGTATGTGCCGGGTGATGATTCTAAAACTGCTTGCACCGATAACTTTGGCCGAACTCACATATTCCATCTCCTTAACTGCCAATGTCGGCCCATAAGCCAGCCGGGCGAATCGGGGTGCAAAAACGATTCCGATTGTGATGATCAATTTAACCAACCCCGAGCCCAAGATTGCTGCAATCATTATCGCGGTAATCAACGTGGGAAATGACAACAGCACATCCACCATTCGCATAATTAAGGTGTCCGTCCCGTGCCCGCTATATCCCGCCACAACCCCCATGGCGGTACCCATGATCATCCCCAGCAAGACGGAGAAAAACCCTACCATTAAAGAAATTTGAGTCCCCCAGATAATTCGAGCCAGAACATCTCTGCCATATTCGTCCGTGCCCAAAGGATGCGACCGTTCTGGTGGCGTAAGGCGATGAAACACGTCCTGTTCCAGAGGATCATACGGGGAAATCAAAAAAGCGAATACTGCAGTGAATAGGACCGCTAACGCCATTACAGTACCGACAACGGCCGTCTTATTGTTCTTGAAAGTTCGCCAAAGCTTTCTTCGTTCATTCATCAGTCGTATCTAATTCTGGGATCTATTAAACCATAGGAAAGATCGGTCAATAAATTGATGATGACCACCAAACTCGCGTAAATTACCATTACCGATTGGAGCGTCATGTAATCCCGCTGTTCAACCGCACCGACCATCATTTTTCCCAGGCCGGGTCTGGAAAAGACGATCTCCACCAGAACCGAGCTGCCGATGAGCACTATGGTATAGACGCCGACAAATGAAACCACCGGCAGGAGAGCATTTCTCAGGGTGTGTCCGTAGATGACAATTCGCTCCCGCAGGCCTTTGGCTCTGGCTGTCCTGACATAGTCTTCTCTGAGCACATTTAGTACGGAAGAGCGAGTGGTCCGGGTAATGTAGGCAGTCATCATCAGCCCGAGTGTCAAGCCGGGAAGGAAAAGATGGTGAAGTGAATCGGCAAGATCACCGATATCGCCACCTCCCACCACGGGAAACAGATCCAGCTTTACGGAAAAGACCAGCATCATAAGGATGCCCAAGAAAAAGGACGGCAGCGATATGCCAGCCAGGGAAAAGGTGCGTCCCATGTAGTCGAACATGCGGTTTCTTCTCAAGGCGGTGAACACCCCCAGGGGTATGCCAAAAACCACCCCAAACAGGGCAGAGCTAATGGTAAGCTCGAGCGTGTAGGGTAGAACACGGGCTACCTGAGGTGCGATCGGCATGCCGGTGATCAACGATTTTCCCAGATCGCCTCGCGAAAGGCTTTTCAGGAAGACCAAATATTGCTGCCACATGGGAATGTCCAGTCCCATCTCCTTTTCCAATGCCTCAACTGCTTCCTTGGATGCATAATCGCCGAGCACGGCCATAGCCGGCCCCCCGGGCATGGTGCGAACAAGGAAAAATATCAATGTCACCACCGTCAACAAAATAGGGATTGAGATTAAAATCCTTCTAATGGCGTATTTTACCATTGTATTTTCCTAAAACTAGCGATTATGTCGGTTTCCACAGTTTTGTCAGATTCCCTAGGCAATCTCAACATTCCATAACATTAACCCAGTCCCTCTTTCATGATGGATTATGCGTTTTGCCACGAGAGGAAAAATTGAGTGTTCTCTTCGCTTTTTTACCAAAATGGGACAGGAGACACAGACTGTGTCTCCTGTCCCCTGAGATTTGTATCTCTACTTTGCGATTTTGGTAATTTCGGTGGGTTTCGGGCCGTCCGTAACAGTTACCAACTCAAAGCCCCAATCCACTTTGGGATTTCTGGCAAAGATGTATCCGACGGTGACGAGCGGGTAGGAGGCCAACTTTCGTAAAAGCTCCAACTGGGACTCTTTCCAGAGCGCAACCTGTTTTTGGGGGTCCGATTCCAGGCGTGCCCCCACAATCAAATTGTCGACACTGTCGGTTTTTCCATCCCCGTCGGCATCCACTCCTCCGATATTAGAAAAGTTGGTAATCGCTTTTTTCCCCGTAACCACGATCGAGTCCGAATGAAAAAACTGGGTGAGAAAGACATCAGGATTGGGCCGCATGCACGCGTAAAAAACGATGGGGTTCAAGTTCTGCCGGATCCTGGAATGAAAGGCGGAATGATCCACCACAGACAGTTTCAGGTCGATGCCGATTCTCCTCACTTGAGCTTGCAGCAATTCATAGGCTCTTTTGTAGGTTTTGCTATCCGAGGTGAATACGTCCAGCGAAAAACCATTCGGGTATCCAGCCTCTGCCAGCAGCTTTTTGGCCTCGGACAGGTTGTATTCGTACAGGAGACCTTCTTTCTCTACTTCCGCCTTTGTTAATCCAGCAATCATGCGTCCCACCGGTACGACGGAGTAAATTGGTGCAGAATTCTTCTCACCATACACCGCCACAAATTCTTTGCGATTCATAGCATAGGCGATCGCCTGTCTCACTTTGAGCAGATTTAACGGTTTCACCGTCATGTTGAAATGGGCGACGATAGTTTCGGAGCTGTCGATCCAATCTACGACTACGCCGGGAATCTTCATCATTTTTTCGGCCCAAGCCTGCTCTTTCGGACCCTCGATCACATCCAGCTCTCCCTTCTGGAGGGCCATCTCGCGGCTGCTATCGCTCGGCATATAATACCACTCAACACCAGCCAGCTTGGGGGCACCTCTGAAGTAGTTTTGGTTCCTGACCACGATGACTTTCTCTCTGGGTACATATTTCTGGAAGACAAAGGGACCGGTTCCTACCGGATGGGTCTTAAACCACTCGTCGCCCTTTCGCTCCAGAGCTTTTTTTGCTACGACTAATCCGCCACCGCGATTGGCGAACTTCGGCAGGAATAGGATAGCGGAAAGTGGCTTATCAACGGTAACCTGCACCGTGTATTTGTCCAGGGCCTCAAACGTCATTCCACCGTAGTCAATAGAAAAGGATGATCGTTTGGGGTCTGCGGCTCTCTGATACGAATAGACAACATCTTCGGATGTAAGCTCGTATCCAGGATCTCCATTATAAGGATGCGTCATCACCCCCTTTTTAAGCTTGAAAACCCATTGCTGGCGGCCGTCCGCAAGCAACTTGGGAGACGGGATTTCTGTGGCCAAATCCGGTTCGATGGCATCCACCGACAGATTCCCCGGCTTATACCGCACAAGACCGTTGAACAGCAGAGCCACAACCAGCCGATCCTGGGAGCCCGTAGCGCGGTGCGCATCTAAGCTTTTAGCATCGCCGTATTTGCAGGCCATGCGCAACACTTGGCCTTCGGCGGCCAGGACCTGATTGAAGGAAAGTACCAGCGTTATAACCACCGGGAGGATGGCTGCCAATTTTGTTGATAATAACCTTGTTTTCTTTTTCATCGCGTGTCCTCCTTTCTTTTCTATATGCGTATTCCGCTTGATGATTCGAGTCCCTATCTCACAACCATCACCTCCTTTCAAAACCCTATATCAAAGTTCAATTAGTTTGTACAAGCAGGCATTCCTTGCGCAATAGATGAATTCAACACATGTTTACCTGTAGATTTGCATGGCTCCATAAATTCAATTCCCGTCCAAGTTAATCGTTTTAATATGAACCCTCATACAATATTTCAAACTTTCTTCTTATTTTCGCGTCCAAGGCTTTGGGTATTCGCAGGGGCTCATGATCTGTTAAGATTCTCTTCGCCTCACTTCTCGCCCTTTCTCGTCCATCCAAAGAGCCTAACTTCTCCCAACTGGTTCTATCATTCCTGTCTGAAATAGTGGGGAAGAACAATTCCCCCCTAAAAAACTCTGCTGTGTGTGGTCTATCAATGTAATTGCCGCCAGCACCGACCTCTTTTATGAGCTGAAAAGCCAACGTGTCCTCGTTTACAACAATCGCTTTTAGAACCCTTTTTGCCATGCCGATAATCTCGTTATCTATTACATACTGTTCATAAGCCACTCCGTCCTTTATCCTTCCTGCGGCGTGGTGTATGTAATTCGACCCCGCTAGCGCAGTAAGGCAAATCCCAAATGCTTTTTCGTAACCTGCTTGTACATCAGGAAGCTTAGAATCAGTTATACCTCCAATGTTGTAATTGGGAACTCTTATGTATTGAGCCATTTGTGAAATTGCTGCGTTCAGTATTTGCCTTTCGATACTCCCAGGGCAAAAAGATGCGTCTCTCATATCGGCAACACCCGGACATCCCCCATATATAACAGGTGAGCCGCAATTCACCAATTGTGTAAGGACAATCCCCGACAATTGTTCGGCATGAGTAAGAGCTAAGTTACCCGCCATCGTTACCGGCGAAGTCAACCCCATTATCGCAACCGAGGAAAGAGCGACAGGCATTCTATGTTTCACGATTTCGATCAGAATTTGGGTGACTTCTTGATTCAAGGTCAGAGGGCTCACCATCCAGGATGTGATAAACGAGATGATAGGCCGTTCCACAAGATCCTTTTCGCGACCAAGTATAATGGCCGCCATTTCTATGACATCTTTTACCTTGTCAGCATAATACACGTTTCCCATAACATGTTTGGTTGTGTTTGCCAGGGAAGCGTAATATTTATTGACATCTATTTTCTCTATTGGAATGTCTTGAGCAACAACAGGTCTTATGTAAAAATCGATGTTATCCAGAGCATCGACTAGCCTGGCGAGGTCAGCCACATCTTTGATCGTACTCTTTCTCAACTCTCTTGTATCCAAGTCGAGGACGTTCAATTCGGCTCCGCCCGTTCCGGCATAAACGTTTTTCTTTTCCAAAATTAGATCGTTGGATTCCTCTCTTCCGCAGAGTAAAACCCTAGAAGGAGTATCATTAAGAGCCCTCTCAATCATTCGCAATGAGAGCCTAACGGTTTGGTTATCAGATGCGACCTTTGCCCCGCCTTTCTTATAGATCTCAACGGCTTCGGGAAGGGGGGCTTTAATTCCTACCTCCTCTAGAATTCTTAACGCAATATCATGGATTCTCTCGACATCGCTCTGGGATAACAGTTTTAATTGGCCACCTTCATAAGCTTTTTTTGCCATTGTGCCGCCCGTCCCCCCGATGGGATAATCAAATAACCGTGCTTTTCCCCGCAATCGACTTCTCGTTTTTCAGATGTTCCTTTTTCTAGAAAGTTCCCCGAAAAAGTTAACATGACATAAAAAGCATCCAATTGGCATTCAACATCTCAAGAGTTCGGTCAGTGATTCAAGAGAAGGAAAGCTCTCCAGATTATCGACTATTTCATAGATCTTATTTGCATGTCTCTTCCTGATCCGTCCGGATACTAATTGGAAAAATTTCCCTCTAACCCCATCAACGGCGAAACCGCTCCCGGGTTCGCCGTGAACATCTATGACTTCTTTCGAAAACGACTGCCCCCTCTTTGTGGTAATTGTTACCCGAGCGGGGCGTCGTTTGGGAAACATTCGATCGAGCACAGGGTCTACAGCTATTGTAACCTTATCCGCTATTTCTTGTACGACAACGTCTCGCAAATAATTTAATGACATTTGCCTCACCCCAAACTCGCCCTCAATTATCAAAAGGGCGATCGTGTAAGGGATACTAAACTGCAACCCCTCCAAGCTGGATGGGCGATAGTTATCAAGTGCAAGGGCTTCCTTGAACGTCTCAACAAGAATGGATTCAATGTAGGCTGAATCAATATTATGTTCTTCTAGGATGGCCATCATTGCGTCCAATGCTGCATGAGTCCATCGGCATGATGGAAAGCGTTTGAAGTAAACGTTGAGTATTTCATATTTGTTCCCAAGGGATTGAAGGATTGGGTGGGCAGTTTCGTCATCTGCGGAACAAAATGGGTCTTGTAACGTTGCCGGTGGGGCTGTGAAACCGTGCTGTCCCAAGAAAGTTGAGGCCACACCTACAACAGCACCCCATGGAATCCCTCCTTTAATCATGGCCTCATTTTTATGACTTTCAAGCACTGGGACAGAGGTCATGTAGCAACCGGCAATTCCCAATGCCAACTCCACCCTTTTTCTATCAAGCCTCAAGAGCCGCGAGGCAGCGGCAGCGGCTCCATAGACGCTTGATCCACCAGACCCGCGTGGCTTTTCTCGATAAGTCCTGGTCATTAATGCCCCAGAACGAGCACAGACCTCATATCCAATTATGCTCGCTGTGAGAAACTCCTTTGGGTCGGCACCCTCACGTTCAGCAATTGAGAGGGTTACCGGAAAAACCACGGATGCGGGGTGGCCCACTGAAGGGTAGTAACCATCTTCCATGTCCAAGACACTCCCCAAAAGGGAATTGCCCCAAACTGCGGATAACAGAGGCACCTTACCCTTGTAACCTATTAATGTGGCCTCTTCCGACTGTCCAAGAGCATCCAAAAGTCCTAGCCCACAATCCGCCGCTGGGAGACTCTTGCTAGCTATGGCAACACCCAGAAAATCTAAGAGACATCTTTTCACCATTCGAATGGCTGCGGTGGGTAGTGCGCTAAACTGCAAGTCAACGACAAACCCGGAGACAATAGATGAGTTCAAGACCTTTTCACTTGTGGAAAGAGCTGATTTCACAAAATCACCTCTCTATTAGGTTTCCTTCAGCCAATTCAAAGGTTCCAACGAGGACAATTGAGCTGATTCCCCCAGTTCCTCCTCGATTCGAAGCACACAATTCTGCTTATTAGTCCTCTCAGCCGTTTGGGGAGCCCCGAATTTGGCCAATGGGGCACCGACTGCCACGCCAATTTCGGGTATGGGGTCATCGGCCGCGCCGCCGGCCCGTCCCGATGGGATAATGCAATAACCGTGCTTTTTTCCGTAATTGGCCGCATCCAGTGCCTCTGATATGGTCCCGATCATATTGGGCTTCAAGACCATGGCGTTTGCTGCACCCATGGCTACACCTTTCTTGAGCCGCTCAATATTGCTCACAAACAGATCATCTCCTGAGATCAGGATATCGAGCCGTTTGGTAATCTCAGCATACCCCTCGAAGTCATCTTCATCAAGGGGATCTTCGATCATGAAAACACCGTAAGATTCGGTGAGACCCTCAAGAAAGCGGATGATCTCATCTCGCCCTGCCTCCCTCCCCCCGAAGTTATAGCATCCGCGTTCTCTGTCGTAGAAGTGGCTTGCCGCGCAGTCCAAGCCCACCCTGAACATGCCTCCATAACCGGCGGCTTCGGTCGCCTCCAACAGGGTCTCAATAATCTCGGCCGGATCATTTACCGGCGCGGCATATCCTGCTGAGTGGCCAGGGTGAACAGATTCCTGTCCGTAGCGCTTCTCTATCGTTTTCCCTACCAGGGCGAATACTTCAACACCCATCCTCAACGCCTCTGAATATCTCCCTGCAGCCACGGGGATAAGGATAAATTCCTGGAACTCAACGTTCGTATCGGAGTAAGGTCCTCCATTGATCATATTAAACATCGGTATTGGCAAGATGTGGGCACGGGATCCACCCAGATAGCGGTACAGAGGTATTCCAAGGGAGTTGGCCGCCGCTCGAGCCACGGCAATAGAAACGCTGTAAATAGCATTGGCTCCGAGCCTGGACTTATTGGGTGTCCCATCAAGCCCAATCATGAGGTGATCAATAGTATGCTGTTCCAGTACATTCCTTCCCAGAATGGCTGGCGAGATGACTTCGTGCACGTTTTGAACTGCTTTCTGAACGCCAAGCCCTCCAAAGCGGGGCCCTCCGTCGCGCAAGACAAAAGCCTCATGTCTTCCCACAGAAGTACCGCAGGACGCAGCTCCTCTCCCCATCGAGCCATCGGTGGTCCAAACATCAGCCTCCACCATTGGCCGACCCTTGCTGTCGAGGATCTCTCGAGCCCTTATCTCAGAGATCGTGGGATCTTTCATCTCCTTGTCCAGCCCGTTATGTGACGTATATTACATTCAAGTCGCAGACATTTGTACCGGTGTTGCCGGTGATAACTTCGTCGCCCAGCTCCAGAAAAACAGTGGAGCTGTCATGCGACATCAATCGTTCATACACGTCCAGGCCTTTCAGCCGGGCCCTCTCCACAGTAGTGCAATCGACGACTCCTCCAGCGAATTCCGTGGGACCGTCGGTGCCATCTGTATCTATTGAGACAATACTACATCCACTCAGGTTGTCGATCTCCAACGCAAAACCGAGAGCAAGCTCCTGGGAGGGTCCGCCGAGACCTGATTGAGCATCGACTTTGGTCGTGGTCTCTCCCCCGGCAATGAGGACGCATGGAGGGGAAATTGGGCGCTGGTTCAGTCCTACCTCCTTGGCCACACAGGCGAGAAATGTGCCTGCCTGTCTGCTATCACCCTCGAGAACCGTGGTCAGAATCATCGCAGCCTGGCCCAGTTTATGAGCAGCTCGCTTTGCAGCCTCACAGGCGTCGGCTGGTCTCTGGATCACAAAATGGCGGATTTGGTCGCCGAAAACCTTTGGCGTCTCCCGTGTCGGTTCTCTGCTTTCAAGAAATTCAACAATCGAACGCGGGATACGAGAACGAAGGTCGTATTTTTCCAGCACATCAAGCGCATCTTGGAGGGTGGTATTATCAGGTGCCACCGGGGTCCCAAAAAACTTGACGGGCTGCCCCCGCTCGACCGTGGGCCTGGCTCCAACACCATCCGAGATAATCAAGTTTATCATTTCCGCCCCTTTTGCCTCAACTTTTTGGGCTAACCGCCCCCCATTCGTAGCTGAGATGTGACGACGTACCGCGTTGATTTCCATGATGCGCGCGCCGCTATGTAAAAGTTCTTGTGTCACCGCAATCTCATCTTCGAGCGTGATCCCAGCCACCGGGCAACTCATAAGGGCAGAACTGCCACCACTGATCAGGCACATAAAAAGGTCATCGGGAGTCGCTTGCCCCACAATATCCAGAATTCGCCGGCTTGCCCGGAATCCATCTTTATTGGGCAGAGGGTGGCCGCCTACAACAAGGTCGATCCGCTCCAACTCATTACCGACTTCCAGCTGTTTCACGATTACCAGCCCACCGTTAATGCGGTCCCCGAGCCTCTCTTCGACCGCTTTAGCCATGGAGTTGCATGCCTTTCCCGCACCTATGAGAAAAAGACGATGCTTCCGTTCGAGATTCCATTCGAGGTTCCCCACTCGCAAAATATTCCCATTCAAACTTAAGAGATCCTTCACAATGGTATATGAATCCAGCGCTTGAAGGGATTTCTCGATGATCTCCAATACCACCTTCCTCGTCGCAATATCTCCAGTGGAGAGCAGCCTCTTCCAATTCTTTATCTTCATACCACCGGCCACTATCTGAATCCCGAACACACCAGAGCTCTATTTGATCGGGGACCAAGCCCGGAGTTAAACCCTATATTTCTCGATCGCTTTTTCATTGAGGAGAACACCGAGACCTGGACGGTCAGGGGCTGCAACATCCCCATCGCTGTCAATCCATATTTTCGATTCGAGAATACCACC
>Ga0209636_10006170_pt1 | contig 12251 bp, 8 predicted proteins | sample DeeMarSWOR152_54_FD_187464 | JGI IMG/M metagenome (GOLD analysis project Ga0209636, IMG submission 187464) | Marine sediment microbial communities from White Oak River estuary, North Carolina - WOR-1-52-54 (SPAdes) (version 2) | ecosystem: Environmental > Aquatic > Marine > Intertidal zone >...
GGAGAAAAGTGAATGGGTTCTCCCTCCCCATCGGGACGAAAAAGCTTCATATTGCTGGACTCCTTGATCCAGGACTCTTCTCCCTTCTGCTCCAGCTCCGTGTACAGGGGTACCAGGTGGCTAATTTCAGCCCTTATCTTTCGAAAAGAGTAATGTCTCCTGCGATAACCCATTCTGACAGCCAATAGATCAAGGATTTCCCAGTCAGGTTTTGCCTCACCCGGTGGGGAAACCACTGGCTCAAAGGATTGGATTCTACCCTCCAGATTGGTAAAGGAACCACCCTTCTCACTAAACGCAGTTCCTGGCAAAACCACATCTGCCAGATGGGTAGTCTCATTTTCAAGGATGTCTTGAACTACCAGGAATTCCAAATTCCTTAATGCTTTGCTGATACGTCCGGGCTGAGGAAGGCTGCGGACAGGGTTTTCACCCATGATGTAGAGGGCCTTAAGGTTTCCCTTTTCTGCCTCCTCAATCATACGAACCATATTGAGTCCCGGATCCGGTGACAGTTTAGCCTCCCAGGCCTGCTCCCAGTGTTTACGTACCGTATCATTGTAGAGGGGCTGGCGACCGGGGAGAAAATCGGGGACTGCCCCCATGTCCCATGCCCCTATCTGGTTATTTTCCCTCGCAAGGATATAAAGCCCTGTCCTTTCACCACCCAGACTTCCAGTCATGAGCGCAAGATTGAGCAGGGCACTCATGGCCAAGATCCCATATCTCTGTTGCAAAATGCCGTGTCCGATCACAAAGGTTATTTTCTTCCCTTCGAGTAAATCTGCGGCCCTTTCAATCATTTCTATCTCAATCCCAGTGACTCGAGAGACCCTTTCAAGGTCCAGGGAAGACAGACCATCACGGTACAGATCAAAACCTTCGGTGAACCGGCTAACAAAATCCGTATCATATGACTTCCTCGTATAAAGAATGGCTGCCAGGGCATTTATTAATTCGCAATCGCTGTGCGGGGCAAGAGGTAGCCAGAGGGAGGAGAAAGGCACCAGGCCTGTTTTTCTCGGATCTGCAACAATCAATGGGATGCCCTTCATCCTCGAAGCCCGTTTGAGGAAATAGCCGAGCACCGGTACCGATTGGAGAGGGTTTGCCCCTATGACAAAAACCAGCTCCGCCTTTTCCAGGCTAGCTAAAGGGGTAATGCGGCCGCCACCATCGAGCTTTTCAGTGATCAGGTTTACTACTGCCTTTCCTGACCCATAACCGCCATTATCCACGTTATTTGCTGCCAGAATAGCACGGGCCAATTTTTGAAAGAGGTAATTTTCCTCAAGGGTGCACTTGGACGAACCCAGAAATGCCAGACTTTGAGGTCCATATTTTCTCTTAGTGGAGACGAGTTGTTCTGCAACAGAGTCAAGTGCCTCATCCCACGTGGCAGGTGACAATTCTCCATCTCTACGAATCAATGGACTGGTCAACCTCTCGGAAACGTTTAAGAAGTCATGGGCAAAATGGCCCCGTACACACAGGGTTGAACGATTGACCGCCTCATCATGGTGTGAGGGATTTACCTCTACGATTTGACCATCAACCGACCCCATCACAAGAGAACAACCCACACCACAGAACCCACAGAGGGTTACTGATTCATCTTGGGGAGAACCCACATATCGGGTATTTTTCACCATCAAGGCACCCGTAGGGCACAGAGAAACACAGGTACCGCAGAAGGTACAACTGGATTCCTCCAGTGGCATCTCATGTGCTGTTGCTGGAAGGGACTTGAATCCCCTGAGATTGTAATCGATAGCGCCAACGACGACCAGTTCATGGTCGGCTCGAATACACTTGCCGCAGAGGATACACTTACTGAGGTCCCTGATAATGAAAGGATTTGCCTCCTCCAGACCAGTATAATGGGGCATCGGATAGAGCCCAATCTGACCTACACCCAGTTCAGCGGCGATCTGTCTCAACTCGCATCTGTTTCCCTGGTTACATAGGATGCAGGATTCAGGGTGACTGGCTATCATCAGGCGGATAATATTTGTCCGGTGCCTTTTGATCTCAGGTGAGTCTGTGTGTATGACCATGTTTGAAGATACGGGCGTAACACATGATGCCATAATGCGACCAGTCTTTTCATCTTCCACCAGACAGAGCCGACACGTGCCAGCCGGTTTCAAGTGTGGGTGATGGCACAGGGTGGGGATCTTGATACCATTTTCCACGGCCGCATTTAAGATGCTGGTACCTGGAGGGCAACTGATATGTTTTCCATTAATGGTGAGACTTATCTCTTCCAAATGTTTTTGCTCCTCTTATTCTTGCATAGGAGTTTCCTTTTTGGACGCAGATTGATCCGCCTCCGGCGGATAAACGCAGATTATCGGGATTCTTAGAGTTATGAATAATGATGTTATCTGCGAAAATCTGCGTCCTAATTTAATTCTGGTTTTCATAGTTTTTTCAGCTTGGCAGCATCCAGGTAGTATCTCAGTTTATCCTCAGCACCTACGGTGATGATGTGGATCCCCTGGCACAGATCTTTCAGGCCAGACACAATTTCAGCAAAAATCTCAATACTCGCCTTTTGTCTGTCAGGGGCCTTGGCCAGTTTCCTAATTATCCAGTCGGGCACCAATCCTGATTTAAGATGGCGATTGAGAAACTGGGCAATTCCCGCTGTCCTGAGTATCATGACCTCTGCTAAAACAGGGACCCCAAAGGTGTTAACCTGCTTCATGAATTTTTCAAACAATCCCACATCGAATATGGGTGTCGTCAAAAAGTACCCGCTGCCTATTCTTGTCATCTCCTCCATTTCCTTCATTTCCAGTTCTGGCACGTTGTTCCCCCACTTGGATTCTACCCCGGCGCCAAATGTGAATTCAGCCTTGCGAGGAAGTTCTTTACCATCCACAGTTTGTCCTTCTCGAAGATGATCCAATACAGAGGACAGCTTTCCAGAATCCACATGAAAAAACATCATCTCCTGGAGACTATCTCCAGTGATTCGGTAATCTTCTGTGAAAACAAGGAGATTCTCTACACCCGTTTTATGGGCACGGAGCAGATCTCTCTGTAGCTGCAAACGGTTTTTTTCACGAGTCGTGGTTTGGTAGATAGCTTCAAACCTGTTTTGCTTCAGCAGTTCACAGGTCTTGACGGTATCGGCGACAATGCCTTCAATCTCCAATTCAGGCACTGTTACCGCATCCACACGGCCACGGACCAACTCCAATTTCTTGATGATTTCTTTCGGTTCCTCATCATTAGGAGGCTGTACTTCGGAGGTGACCACGAATCTTTTTTCCTCAAGGGATTTTTTCAGTTTCATTTAGGCCTCCTGATCTTTCGGTCATTGGTCATTGGTGCTTTGAGAATATCAGCAAATGACAAATGACTAATGACCCTGCTCTCAGAGCAGACCTAACGATTTGGCCACCTCTTCCCTTAACTGGGGAAGTGGCAAGGGTTTCGAAAAACAGAGATCTGCTCCATACTCCTTCATTTTTTTGAATTTCTCATCATCCAGATAGGCCGACAAAACAATAATCTTTGTATCTTTGGTCTCTTCATTTGTCTTGATCCTTTTGCATACCTCGTATCCTTTGATATCCGGCATCATGATATCCAGTATCAAGAGATGAGGTCTGAAGTGGTTGACCTGGAGTCCAGCCTCAAAGCCATCCGAGGCAGAGACAATCTCATAATCATATTCCTCCTCTTCCAGTGCCTGAACAATCGTCTCCACAATGATTGGATCGTCATCCACAATGAGAATCCTTTTTCTCTCACTATTTATCTCTTCTTCTGGAATGGGTATACCCTGATTCCTCATGAAGTTCTCCAGATCAGATTTCTTGATTCGCCGATGCCCTCCTACCGTCTTGTAGGCATTGATATGACCAGCCTCGACCCAGTTGATAATTGTCTTGGGTGAGACATTACAGTATTTGCTTGCCTGGAAAACCGTAAGAATATCATCCATAAAGGCTTCCTCCACTAATTTGTTAGCTCCATTTTTCTACTTATTATAGTTTTTATAAGATGTCAACAAAAAAAATTATTCAGAAAAAATTATATTTCTTATAAAAACTGTAATCCTACTACAGGGTGCAGCATTTATATCCACACCACGAGTTGAAAGGGATCTATTACATCTCAAGAAGTTGAGGCTTTTAAGGAAGGGATACCTGAAATTAGGGGCTTCGCCCCAATTTGGAAGACTGGCCCGCCCTGGCGCTATGGAATCGAATCAGCCTCCTCAGTCTATAGGGCGCTATGTGTTGCAATCAGCCTATTAAGCCTGTACAACCAGGTCTGGGCCAGGGAGTAATGGAGTACTGGATTAATGGGTTGCCCCGCCCGCCAGTGCGAGGCACGAGCGGGCAGGGAGGAAGGAAAACATTAATACGACTCTTTCCGCTTTTGTTGCCCATCATTCCAACATTCCCTGGCCCAAACCTGGCATTGGAAATTTGGTGTTTGATATCTAAATTCTTTAAGAAACCAATAGCCTATATATAATAAACTCATCACATCGCGCCAGGGCAGGCTGACTCGCAGGGTCAGAATTCTATAGACTTCGCTTGCAAGGTATCATAGCGATAACGGCTTTTTCGAGCCAAGTAGCGCCAGGGCAGGCCATGATTCCCTGCCTGCGGCAGGCAGGCATGGGGGAGGCGAAAACTTAAGGCTACGATAAGTCCCTTGACTTTCCGGCATTCGGCGGGGTAGAGATTCTGAGACGTTTAACTGTGGTTTCCGTTGTGAACATCCTCTTTATATTTTGGAAGGATGATGGTAAAGGTTGTCCCTGATCCCAAGGTACTTGATACCCGTATATCACCTCCATGCTCCTCGATAAATCCATAACATACTGATAGGCCGAGGCCGACATCTTTAACGCCGTCCTTGGTTGTAAAGAAGGCATCAAATATCTTATCCATGTCTTCCTCTCTGATCCCAATACCGGTGTCGGTTATCTCGGTATGAATATTATCTCGTTTTGCCATGGTCTTTATAGTCAGGGTTCCCCCATCTGGCATTGCATGCCTTGCATTGGAGATCATGTTGAGAAAAACCTGGCGAAGCTGATTCCTGGAGGCATAGACCTTTCCCAAATCATTAGCAAAAGAGGATGAAATGCGTATGCTGTTTTCCTGTAATTGTTTTCTGACTAGAAGCAGGATCTCGTCCAGTATGGTATTAACATCCGTAGGCTGTTTTTCTTCTTCTTCCGGTTTGGAAAAACGGAGCATTTTACGGAGCAATTCAGTCAAGCGCACAGTTTCAGAGAGGGCCATATCAAGAACCTTTCTCCTTTTGGTCTTGGGTGCAATTTCCGTTTTAAGAAGCTCCAGGGTATTCATGATACCATACAGGGGATTGTTTAATTCGTGGGCAATCTGAGAGGTCAGTCTCCCCATGGCCGCCAGCTTTTCTGACTGCAGCAATTTCTCCTGGGTTTCTCTTAGCTTACGTTCCATATTCAGTCTCTCACTGAGGTCTACAAATATGCCCACTGAGGCGATCTCTTTTCCCTCAGCATCGTAAATGATTGCAGCAGAGAGGTTGCCTTCAAGGATTTCGCCATCCCTCCTTACATAGACCATGGGATGGAAGCTCAATCTTCCAACGCCCCCATATTCAGGGCTCCGCATCATCTTCATGACCTCTTTGGCCATTCCCTCCGGATAGATCTTTCTGATGTTCATTTTGCCGATGACTTCTTGTGCCCTATATCCCAAGGTCTCTTCGGCCGCCCTGTTCCAGATGATAATATCCCCCTTCATGTCAGTTGCCATGATGGCATTGGGTGAACTCTGAAGAATCTTGTTCAGAAAATCATGCTCTTCCCTGAGCTCCTTCTCATACTGTTTTCTCTGGGATTGATCCACGTTGATGCCTTCGTACCCTATAATCTTCCCCTGCTGATCATAACGCACGAGACCTGTATGCAAGATCGGGATAGGTGTTCCATCCTTGCGTTTAAAATCCACTTCGTAGTCAATTACCCGGCCATCTCGCTCGACTATTTCCTGGAACTTACGACGATCCTCTGGCTTGAGATACAGATCCTTAGCTATATCAATCTTGAGGAATTCCTCTTTGCTTTTGTAACCCAACATATCCAGGAGAGCCCGGTTGGCATCCAGAAACCTCCCTTCTTTGCTGCTGATGTAAACCCCACAGCCAACGGATTCAAACAGTCTTTTGTAATCCTCTTCTGAGACTTTGAGCTTTTCTTGATCCTTCTTTCTCTGAGTAATATCTCGATATATACTCACCTTGGAAACGGTCCCGTCCTCATTTCTCAAAGGAAATTCAACAATATCGTACGTTTGGTCTAAATTCTCAATGTAGTGCTCCCAGCGAACGGTCTTCCCGGCAAACACCTCCGTAGCCCTGCACCAGGGGCAGACTCGGTCCCTCCTGTTTATGATTTGATAGCACTTTCTGCCATTGCCCTGTCCAAAAATACGGGCCATCACATCATTCATGTATTCCACGTTAAAATCACCATCAATAACATAGACCGCATCCACCAGGGCTTCAAGAATAGAGGTAACTCTTTTACTCTCAGCACTGATCATGATTGTTCCCCATCTGAATCCTGTGTTATGCAAAGGACTCGATTTGCAGCCCTGTTGCCCCTTGAACCTTTAAACTGACTCGCCTTTTGTCAAACCTACAGCAAGGGACTATCGAGATCCCCCCATGCGAATATAAGATCGATCATGAGGGATATCTGCTCAATACGGTATTGTAGCACGAAATAAAACAAAACCAAAATTAAAGGACAGTGGGTAGTTAACCGAGGAAAAATAGCATCAAACACTGTTTCATCATTTTGCTTTCTGACTCTCCAGGGCTCTATCATTTCCCGTTGACTATAGAGAAATAAAAATATATAAGATACCTAGAAAAATTTACCATTTTTCTTTTAACCCTATAACTGTTGGAAACCACAGAGGGGGGGATATATGTCCAATAATAAACTTATCCTTGTTGTTGATGATGATCCAGATCTGGTAGAAGCAATCTCAATGAAGTTAGAGAGCAAAGACTATAGGGTGACAAAGGCGTACGACGGTATAGAGGCGTGGGATAAGATACAGGAGGAACGGCCAGATTTAATTATCCTGGATGTCATGATGCCTCGCAAAAATGGCTATGAGCTCTGTGATGAGCTTAAAAATAACCCACAATATCAAGATATTACCATTGTTCTCTTAACTGCAGTCGGCTCGGCAGTCACGAGTACCAGATATACTCACCAGGAGGGGATGAGCACCCTGGCCGACGATTACATACCGAAGCCAATCGATCTGGATAAACTGATGTCCATGATCGATGAGTTTACCGGTCAATCCTGAGGGAGGGTTTCCGTTCTTTCGGCATATCGGGGTGGAGACTTGCAGGCTCGTAAGTCTCTTTTTTCTATGGCGACCATACAATGGAGAAATTGAAGATAGAGGGGCTCAAACTGAGCCTTGAGCTCTGTCAGTTTGACCTGAGAGGACCAGATTCGTCAGAGAAAATAGTCATGGGGGCAAGCAAAGCGCTGGCCTCTCAAAAGATTAATATAGAGTTTCTCACCTACTACCCAAACAGAAGTAATTACCATCAACTCACCTTCTGCATCAATCAGGATAGATTCTCTGATGCCTCGAGAATCCTTGAGAAGAAAGGTTCTTTACCCATGGGTTGGGAGATGAATTGTCGGGGACACGTGGGTATAATCTCTGTCTTTCCTCACCATTCGGCTCTGAAGATGTTGGGTCTTATCATGGTTTCGTGGGGAAAGCAATCCATACCTATCCACGGGATAGCTACATCACTGTCTGCGATCTCCCTTACAACCGATTACCACGTAGTAGACAAAGCAGTGGAGGTTATTCAGGGTTTGTTCCAGCTGCCAGACAATCATGCACCGCTAAAGCCTGAGCTCCTTTACTACCAGAGTTCTACGGTCAAAGAGGACTGAATCTTATGGAGACAATTGCTGTTTATTGGGAATCGCGTATCAAAACGTACGGATTTCAAAGAATAACTGATTTGGCCCTTGTTGAGTTTTCTTACCCCCTCTCTGAAATCAAAGCCTTGGGGGAAATCCTTTCCCAAGATGACCTTCAGATGTTGAGGCCAAAATTCATGATAGCGCAGGAATCAGATCAGAGAATCTCATTTATTCTTTGCCTCTCTGTTAAGGAAGGTAGGGATTTCCATGCATCTCTGGAAAAACCACCCGGGCCAACTCCTCGCCGGTATATCTATCCTGTCGGTATTATCTTCTTTCATGGCCCGCACTTTGGTGACAGATACGGTATAGCCGATGCAACCTTCTCTACCCTTTCAAAGGCTGAGATACAGGTTATAGCATCTGGCTGCTCCTCATCCTCTATCTTTCTGGTCTTAGTCCAGGATGACATGGACAAGGCTGAGAAGGCATTAGGTGAGACATTTGAAGTAGCAAAATAATCTCTTAAAGGAGAGGGTGATATGGAAAACGTTGACTGGCGTGAAAGGCTCTTTGAATCACTGTCATTTCCAACCTTGATCCTTGCTCCTGATATGACCATTGCTGGAGCCAGCAAGAGGTTCCTGGAGAAATACGGCTACAGTGAGAAAGAACTGATAGGCAGAAAATGCTACCAGATCCTCTATCAATCTGGCCAATCGTGCCCGGAGTCATCCTGCCCGCTCCCAAATGTCCTGGCTACCAAGAAGGGAACTTCTATGATCAGGAAAACCACGGGGCCTGATGGAGCAGAGGCATATGAAGACAGGGTGTGTTCACCTATTTTAGATGATAGGGGAGCTGTGGGCTATATAATGGTAAGCCTAAGGGATGTTACCAGGACCAAGCTCCTGGAGGTGGAATTACAGAAAACCAATGAATTCTTGGAGAATATCATCGCCAGTTCTGTAGCTGCTATTATAGTTGCTGATATGAAAGGCGTAATCCTGCTCATGAATGAGAGCGCCCGAAAGTTATTTGGCTATACGGACAAGATGGCTGTTGGCAAGAGCATCGCTGAATATCTGTATACGCCAGGTGGGGCTCGGAGCGTCATGAAGAAACTCAGGAGTTCTGGTTACGGTGGGGTGGGCAAACTCCATGCGACAGAGATGACAATAATCAATTCCTTAGGAGAAGAAATACCCGTTGAGATGAACGCCTCCATCATCTACCAGGATGGCAAGGAGGCCGCCACCATGGGTATCTACAATGACCTCAGACCGAAGATAGAGATTGAAAAGAAATTGAAGGAAGCCGAGAGGATCAAATTGATGCAATCGAACAAAATGGCCTCCTTAGGTCATCTGGCTGCGGGTGTAGCCCATGAAATAAATAACCCCCTCAGTGGGATACTGATAGACGCCAGCTTGATGCTCGAGGAGTTGGATGAAGATAGTCCTATGAGAAGACAGATAGAGGATATTGTAGCTGATACTAACAGGTGCAAGGATATTGTTAAGAATCTTCTTGCCTACTCCAGGCAGACAGAGTTCAAAAAGGAGATCTTCAACATAAATGGTGTGATAGGACAGGCTTTTTCCTTCCTTAGAGAGCATGCCCTTCTTCAAAATATTACTATAAATAAAGAGCTTTCCTCCTCCATGTTAATGTGTGAAGGTGACAATAACCAACTTATCCAGGTTTTTACCAATCTGATCATAAACGCCACCCAGGCTATGAATGGCAAGGGGAATATTACCATACGTGCAACCAAGGATAAGCCAAAGGGGAGGATCTATATTGAAATCAGTGATACCGGATGTGGCATCCCTGAGGAGGACGTCCCAAAGATATTCGACCCCTTTTTTACCACCAAAGAGGAAGGCAAGGGGACCGGATTGGGTTTGAGTACTGTACATGGTATCATTGAAAAACATGGAGGAACCATCAAGGTCAAGGAAACAAGTCCCGAAGGAACAACCTTTCTCATAGAACTACCCCTGGTTAAGGTCACCGAAGACAGGCTCATTTAGGAGGAGAATCTATTCATGGCCCCCATAGAGGATCACACATATCAGCCAAAAATACTGGTGATAGACGATGAAAAGCGGATCAGGCAGGGATGCTCTAGGATACTCACCAAAGAGAACTGTCTGGTTGATACGGCTGAAAATGGAGAGATAGGGCTCAAGATGATAGGGGAGAAGTATTACGATATTATCCTTACTGATTTGATGATGCCGGGTATAGGTGGAATGGAGGTTATAGCCAAGGTCCGGGAACAACATCTTGATACGGTTGTCATCGTTATTACCGGCTTTGCAACCCTGGAACACTCCATCGAGGCAATGAAGAAGGGTGCCTTTGATTTCATACCCAAGCCTTTTACACCGGATCAATTGAGGGTTGTGGTCAGTAAGGCTGTTAGGATGACAAGAACCCTGCAGGATATTGCCACAGAAAAAAGCCGCCTCAAAACCCTCGTAAACTATCTAACTGGCGGCGTACTGGTAACCGATAAGAGCAAGAACATTATACTCTATAACCCTGCCCTGCTACGAATGTTAGGATATGAAGGAGAGACCCTCGACGATCAACCACTCAGTGCCTTGACTACAGATGAGACATTGACCGGGATCATAGATGGTATCCTTGGATTGAATCCGGGTGAATTCAAGGTTCTGAGTGCCGAGATAGAGCCGCATGAAAAAGGGGAAAGGCAATCTGATCAACTATATCTGAGGGCTCAGGCTGTTCCCTTCCAGAACAGGTCGGGAGAGATACTTGGATCAGTGACCATTATTGATGATATAACCCATCTGAAGAAATTGGATGAGATGAAGTCTGCCTTTGTGAGCATGGTCTCCCACGAGATCCGTAGCCCCCTTTCCACTATCTTGAGTCAGATAAAGATCCTTACGGACGGGCTGGCAGGCGCGTTAGGTGCTAAGCAATCTGATATACTCGGTAAGATATCCCTGAAAGTCGCGAGCCTTGTTGCGTTATCCAACGAACTCCTTGATCTTTCCCGGATAGAGGCAGGTCTGATAGTCCAGGATAAGCAACAGGTGCAATTGATGGATATCCTTGAGAACTTGGTGGGTTTCATGCAAACAAGGGCAAAGGAGAAGAATATCTCTCTCAGCCTTAAAAGGGCCAATCTGCCTCTCATTAAAGCAGACGGGAAAAGCTTGGAGGAGGTTTTTAGCAATCTCATCACAAATGCTATCATCTACACCCCGGAAGGAGGCAAGGTAAGTGTAGCGGGAAAGGTTAAGGGAGATTTTGTAGATATCGCGGTCAGTGATAGCGGTTACGGTATTGCACCAGATGAGATACCTCAAATCTTTGAACGGTTCTATCGGGTGAAAACCCAAAAAACCAGGAACATCATAGGAACAGGCCTCGGTCTTCCCATTGTAAGAAGCATTGTTGAGGCCCACAACGGAACCGTTAAGGTAAAAAGCAAAGAAGGAGTCGGATCCACCTTTTCTGTCCGCCTTCCCATATCATGAGCCTCACATTACCCTGAGCATGAACTGTAAACCCTCACAAGGAGTCACGAGGCAGAAGTTTTTCCACTTTTTTGTCTCTCTTGCATTGGAATTCCTGACCCCTGTGGACTTTTATGTCTAGGGAATTACATGATTGAAAAAAAGACAGGTCCATTAACCGTACTATGTTTCGAAAATCTATCACACTACCAAGGAATTCGGCATTTTGTATCAACCCGAACAGGCGGGTTCGGTGACCCCCCCTATGACTCTCTCAATCTGGGGTTCCATGTTGGAGATGATCCGGAACATGTCTTTAAGAATCGAAAGCGACTTGCCGCCACCATTGGAATACCGCTTGATCATGTTACCATTGGCAGACAAATCCATTCCGGTAACGTTACAATCATATCAGAAGAGTCGAGAGGGAAAGGGTCTGCTCATCACAACGGGGCAATCAATGCTACCGATGCCATGGTGACCGCGGTACCGGATATCTGTGTGATGATCCTGGTGGCTGATTGTGTTCCGATGCTGTTTCTTGACCCGGTAAGAAGGGTGATAGGGGTCGCCCATGCCGGGTGGCACGGTACACTACAATGTGTTGCACAAAATACTGTTAGGGTTATGGAAAAAGCCTTTGGTTCCTCTCCCCAGGACATCGTAGTTGGGATGGGGCCATCTATCGGGCCATGTTGTTATGAGGTTGGCCCGGAAGTTATCTCTCGGATACAGAGCACATTCCACACCACAAAGGAATACATAGTAAACGAATCCAAAGATGGCAAGGGCTTCTTTGACCTGTGGAAGGCGAATCTGAA
>Ga0209636_10006171_pt1 | contig 12250 bp, 9 predicted proteins | sample DeeMarSWOR152_54_FD_187464 | JGI IMG/M metagenome (GOLD analysis project Ga0209636, IMG submission 187464) | Marine sediment microbial communities from White Oak River estuary, North Carolina - WOR-1-52-54 (SPAdes) (version 2) | ecosystem: Environmental > Aquatic > Marine > Intertidal zone >...
AAATGAAGACGCGTTTCGTGTAGCTGCCTATGACCGCCATGACGCTCCAAGGGTCTACAAGGGCGCCATCTTCGACGAGATGGTCAGGCACCCACAGAGAGTCAAACCCGTGTTTCTCTGCCATAACGCCGGCTTTCACAGAGTCCAAAGCGGAAAGGGACAATATGTTATATCCAAATTTCATGTCAGACGTCTTCATAGCTCCATGTGATAGAAGCGTCTCATAAAAAACCTTTTCACTTGCGCGCGCGTATACTTAACATGCGTGCATGCAGGTTACCAATCTGTTGTTAATTTGCAGATCATCTGAATTAGTTTTTGGGAGGATTTCTCGACACTCTCTTCGAGAAGAGATAGTTTGGCACTCACCTCCTCGATTTTATCATTGAATTCCTTTTCAATTGAAGACAATTCCTTTGACACGTTGATCTTCTTGGCATTTCTTTTGTTCAACAGAGATCGCATTTCAGCCATCACGTTTGAGTAGATGCCGCTGTAGCGCGACTTTTTCGTCATTAGATCAAAGGTTTGGGTATAGACTTTGAGGTTGACGTTTAGCCCCCAACTCATCGTTCGAAGAGAGCTCAACGACTTGATTGCCTTTTGCAGATTATTGCTTTGCAAGGCTTCCATCGCGGTTCTTAGATCCACGAGCATGTCCAGATACTCGGCAATAACCCAGGCAGCGTCTTTGTTGATTTCCTTCCCTGTGCCTATCATCTGCTTGTTTAGCAAGGAGCATATTTCAAGTTGAAATTTGTTGACGAGTTTCACATTCTTCTCGGCCTTTCCTTTCTTTATTGCGTGGAATTCTTGAGCTAGGGCTTTGAGTTTTCTGGTTTTTTCTAGCAGTTTCGAGAGGTCAATGATGCCAACTGTCTTAGCTCTTCGTGCAGCGAGGTCAGTTTCCAGTTTCCTTGCCGTTGGAAGAAAATCGTATGGCAGGAGATCTTCTGTATCTAATCTGGAGGTGAGGGATAGTATGACTTTTGTGGAATATTCCAGTAGGTAACGGCTCACGTTGGGTGGTGTGTCATGGTTTGTGTGGTAGATTTTTTCATAGGCTGAGAAATGGGAGCCAAAATTGACGCTTGGCACTCCACACGTTACAAAGGACCAGTGATCAGTTGCCGTCGTGGTCATTTTGGTGACTTTGAAGATGTCCTCAAGCTCAAGATCTTTTACTTGTTCTTTCACGAAGGTGGTCATCTCGGGGGTGGCTCGTAGAAGAACAGTGTCTCCGAAAGCAGGGATGTCGAGGTTGATGTTTGCTATCGTGTTTTTCATTTCTTCGCGATGCTTTTTCGCGTATTCAAAAGATCCCACTGACCATTCAAAAAAGCTCTTTGAACCTGACTCCTCTGCGCCAAAAGATATGAACCGAATTGTGCGTTTTGGCTTCAAGTTTTTACCGAGAATCCTGGCACTTTCGAGTATGATGGCAACTGCCGAAGCATTGTCGTTGGCTCCCCCAAACCAGGTGTCATGATGAGTAGTTAACGTGATTATTTGTTCGGGATATCGAGATCCAACCAGTTCGCCCACGACATTGTAGGAAACGCCATTTGGGATTGTTTCCACGATGTTTTTCAACTCAGCTTTAACGTTTTGTTTCAGCATTTTGGCGCGTAGAGTTTGAGCCACTTTGTATGGAACACTTACTACTGGTATTGGAGCAAAGGGAAACGCGTCTTTCCTGAACGCTCTGTGCTCAGAGAAAAATGCGGTGAAAACTACTGCTTCGATTCCGTAGTCCTTGGCTAGACGGCATGGGATGTCAGGCCAGCTGGTCAGTCTGTCGCTTCTCTCGATGAGGGCTATTTTTCCCGTTGGGTCTACTCTCGTCTTCTTCAATCTTTCATAGTCTTTCAATGTTCCGAAGCCCGCGTCAATGAGCTCTGCATGTATGCCTTGGGGCGGAGTTGAAACGCTTGTTCCCCCATTTACACAGGGAAGTGTTTCAACTGTTGGCTCCAATATTGTTAGTTGACAATCTGTGTAGTTTCGAGATACCACCGTAAAGGGTTCACGGTGAACGTTCTCCAGTCCAAGTTTTATGAATTCTTTCTCAATGAGGTCTGTGGCTTCCAGTTCTTCTTTTGTGCCGGCTGCTTTTTCGCCAAGGTCAAAAAGCAGTTTGGTGTACTCCAGAGTTTCTTCTAGAGAAAAATGCTCAGTCAATTTCATTTCTGTCACCTTGTGCCTACGGGTTCGCAATTCTGGAAAATAACAGTTGCCCTAAAGCTCCGTGGCATCCCATGATGTTTCCTTTTTTGAAGAAGAGGTTTGGAGAGCGCAAAACAGATATTTACATAGGCTGCATAGGGGTAGTCTCTAAAGAAAATTGGTCGAGGCGTGTGACAGTTTTGAAAAAACCCGAGAGCACGATCGAGGAAGAGATCTTCGAGCTGTGGAAAGAATTGAATCCTTCAAGTGCGTTCACAGCTGGCTTAGACGAGTATGCGGGCAAATTGTTCGTGTCCACGGAAGCAAACGTGAACCGCATGTTGGAAAAGATTGCAGGGTTGAAGACGCAGACGAACGATGTAGTTCACCGGAAGATTCTGCAGTGTCTGGAAACGGAGTTACGCTTTGAAGAACCCCACATGGCTTTGCAGATGATAGTTTGGGTGTACTACGGGCATTTGGTGAAAGAAGGCATGAAAGCTGAACATCTGTTGTCCTTGACGTCTGATGCTAAAAAAGTGTTGAAGGTTTCCAAGGAGAGATTGGTTAAAAAGGTATGGCCAGTGGAGATACGAGCTATCACTTGTTACTCCGGAAACAGTCTACTTGGGATTCTGGAAACAATTGGCAAAGAAACGGAAAACGAGCAATTGCGAAAAGAACTGCGTCTTCTCAAAGATGCAGTGAATGATTACGTGAAGGATTTCTATGTTGAGGGCGTGAAGGAAGGAGGTTTCGAAGAGGTGTTTCCCATCCTCGAACGCGAAGGAGGAGATATTGGACGGAAGGAGATCTACCCCAAACTGTTGAAGGACCTCTATGACTATCCTGAGACAGCCGATGAAATTGAGGGCAAGGCGCTGCGTTGGTTGGAGAGTGAGTTGCCAACGCTGATGGCGATTACAGAGAAACTAGCGGCAACGTATGGAGTGGAACCAAAAGTTGAATCTGTGGCTGACGAAATTGGCAAGAAACGTGACGTGGAGAAGTCCAAAGTCGTGCAGTTTATTTTAGATATACGGGAAAAATTGCGGAAGGTTGTTGAAAGCCACTTGGTTAAGATAACACCGAAATATGATACTCGGGTTGTGGAGACCCCCTCCTATCTTGTAACTTTCATCTCCTCGGCAGCGGCAGGCTGGTTCGACAGTTTAACCGAGAAACCCTTCAACATCTTCTTCATCACAACTGACCCACGAGGATCAGCGCCAACCAATGGCCCCGACCTCATTAATGGCATCATCCATGAAGAATACGGCCATTGCATAAACCACTCTAATTCAGTCACCAACTTTGCTGCTACGCCAAAGTTGATAGAACTGCTGGACGTTTCAATTGCATCACAGATCAGTGAAGCTATTTCATTTTTCAGAGAGATAGAGTTCACTTCATTGCTGAAAAGTTTGGCTGGAAAAAAGGAAAAAGAGCTTACACGCGACGAGAAAGAACTGCTGGACTCTCTCAGAGCAGTTGGGGACCTAGAAACAGTCATACTTGAAATTGACTTCCAAGTAATGGAGTGGCGAATACTGCGGTTCCTTCGAGCAATAGGAGACGTACGCATCAACATGGGTGAGCAAAGTGCCACGGAGTTGATTAGTTGGGCTCACGAAAAGACAGGTCTATCTAAAAAGATTCTTTATAACGAGATTTTCACCTTTCAGGAATCTCCGGGTTACGCTCCCTGCTATTGTATGGCCGGCGAAGAGCTTAGAAAGATTCAAGCACTTGCTGTGGAAAAGGGGAAGAGCATTATTGACTTCAACACTTATGTGAGTTCCATGGGATATCTGCCTAGAACCGTGTATGAAAACAGGCTAAGAAAATACGCTGTGTCTACTTCCTAACCCTAAAAACCGCGTTTGCAGTGCCAAATCAGATGAAGCGTGTTCTTTGACAAAAGCTAAATGGTACTATCTACATCATAGCGCCTCTCGCCTAAGGCTTCCGGAGAGATGAATGCGTTTGGCATGGGTTCAGAAGTTAAGGGAGAACCTTTCATACTTCAGTGGAAATCTGTTAGTTCTGACTCTCAGCTGGGTATTTTGGACTCCGGCAATGGTTATGGTATATACCTATGAGCCAGACTACATTCGCGCGTTGGGCGCAGACACCTTCCTAATGGGACTAATTTATGGTATCTCGATGGTTGTGCTCTCTGCCACTCGTATTCCTGGAGGATTTATTGCGGACCGGTTTGGACGGAAATGGGTCATCGCAATAATGTCGTTTGGCGCTGCTTTAGCCTACTTGCCATATGCCTTCGCCCAAAGTTGGCAGTGGATCTTGGTTGCAGCCATACTTTCTAACCTTACGTTAATCTATCAACCTGCCCTGATGGCTGCCTTCGCAGATAGCATTCCTCCTGAAAAACGAGGGAAAGGCTATGCATTGTCCAATCTTCTTCCTACCGTAGTCGCTATTTTCAGTCCCAGTGTAGCGGGATATTTCGTCGTGTCAAGAGGAACTGTCGATGGAATGAGAATGGTGTACCTCCTGGCTATGTTTTCAGGGTTAATAGCGGCCTCGTTACGACTATTTTTTCTGAAAGAAACCCTACCCGCAAGGAAAACGAATTCCAAAGAAAACCACCAATCAGACCACTGGCGAGGGTTCAAAGGCGAAAATTTTGACGCGCTCAAGTTCATTTTCAAGAGTGCCCGGCTTCTGTTATTGCTCCATGTAGTTTTCGATTTTGCATCCTACGGGATATGGCCTTTTTTCTTCGTCTTCGCCAAAGATTTCTTAGGCGTGAGTGACGGTGAATGGTGGATTATATTTATGATATCCCAAGCTGTCTACCTGATTGGAACAATTCCCATGGGCATCCTGACTGACAAGATTGGACGAAGAAAAGTGTTGATTTTGTCGAGTGTCGTATTCGTTGGTTCCATCTCGCTCTGGGTTACGACTCCCCCGCACACTTCGTTGACCATGTTTTCTGCGTCAGCTTCGTATTCACTCAGTCAATTGGCTATTGCAGCCAGTGGTAGTGCTCTTCCAGCGTTTGAAGCAGACTTGATTCCACGATTGAAACGAGGGAATGTCATCGCAATTTTGATGTTGGTCTACGGTATCACTACCGCGGTTATGACAATCACGGGGGGATTCATGTATGAGGAATTTGTTCCGCACTTTCCATTTCTAGTTTCCATGGTGTTGTTGTTGATCGGCTTCATCACGATGATCTTCAGGATGAAGGAGCCCCAAAAAAGAGAAATCTGATGTTTTCGGTTCCTCCGGCTTTCTATCGTTCCTTGTCAACTTCTTTGATGACGTCTTCAACAATGTCCATCGCGGCATCAACGAGCTCTCTTGTTATGAGGATTGGTGGGGCTATCCTGATGGTTGATGCGCCGCAGGTTATTATGGCGATTCCGCGCTTCCAACATCGCATCATGATTTTGGAGGCTTTTTCTTTTGCGGGTTTCTTCGTGTCTTTGTCTTCGACGATTTCGGCGCCAATCATCAGCCCTTTTCCTCGCACGTCGCCGAGGATTTCACATTTGTCTTTCAGATTTTCTAGCCGCTTCATTATGTAGTTGCCCTGTTTAGTGGCGTTTTCGAGAAGATTTCCCTCTGTGATTGCTTCTATGGAAGCCAGAGCGGCGACGCATGACACGGGGTTTCCGCCAAAGGTGGAGGCATGAGAACCTCCTTCCCAATCCATCAAGCGAGCTCTGGAAACGATTGCGCCTAGAGGGAGTCCAGCGGCGATAGATTTGGCTATGCAGACGACGTCGGGTTCGACCTTCCAGTGTTGGATGGCGAACCAGCGTCCAGTTCTGCCTACTCCTGCTTGAATTTCATCGTCAATCATGAGTAAGCCATATTTGTCCGCGATTCTCTTGAGGCGTTTAAAATATTCTGGCGGGGGAACGACGTATCCTCCCTCTCCTTGGATTGGCTCTAGGAGGATGCCCGCGACCTCTTCGGGAGGGACATATTTTTGAAGAACCATTTCATCGATAAAATCTACACACCAGTAGTCGCAGGTTGGATACTCCAATTTGAAGGGGCAACGATAACAGTTGGGGTAGGGCACATGGGTGACGCCTGGGATCATGGGGAAAAAGTATCTTCGTTGAACCGGCTTGCTTGCTGTGAAAGACAGTGCACCCAGGGTTCGTCCATGGAAGGCGCTAATGTAGGCGATGAACCGTTGTTTGCGTGTATGCCATTTTGCAAGTTTCACAGCAGCTTCAACAGCCTCGGCTCCGCTGTTTCCAAAATATGCTTTCTTGCCAAACTTTCCCGGAGTTATTTCGCAGAGTTTTTCAGCTAGGTCTACAACGGGTCGGTAATAGAAGTCTGTGTTGGAATAGTGCAGAAACTTTTCGCTCTGCTTCTTTATCGCATCTACGACTTTGGGATGACAGTGTCCCACGTTCAGACAGACCAGTCCAGAGTTAAAGTCAATGTATTCGTTGCCATCGACGTCTGTCACGATACACCCTTTGCCGGACTCGATGGCTAAAGGGTAGAAACGGACATACGATGGGGAAACGAAATTCTCGTCTTTCTTTACGAGTTGTCTGGCCTTTGGTCCAGGCGGACTCACAACGATCTTCGGGTATTTAGACATGATTCTCACCGAGAGGTTATTTCTTTCAATAGAAATTCTTAATAAGAGTTGTGTTAGCCCTAGCGCATACCCTGCAGCTGGCGCGCGCGGACCTTCGAGAACGCAGCTATTGCTCTGGAAGTTTTAGGCCGATTCTGAACCCTTGGATGTTTAGCTTTTTCACTCGGCTGGGAACGCTTTCGTTGATTGCTTTTTCAACCGCTCGCTGGCTCACAATTCCGGTTGCTTGTGTCAAGGCTCCTAGCATTATCATGTTGGCACAAATTTTTGATTTCAGCTTTGTTTCAGCCATTTTGGTTGCTGCGACTGTCAAGACTCTTGCTGTGGTTGTTGGCACGTCTCGAACCATGCTTTTGTCGACGAAGAGGGTGCCGTCTTCCTTCAAGTCTTTAAGGTATTTTTCGAGAGCGTTCTGGCTCATTGCTACTAAGACGTCGCTTTTTCTCACAATGGGGAAGCCGATTCTTTCGTCGGCTATGATGACTTCACTTTTTGCAGCGCTTCCTCTGGCTTCAGCTCCGTAGCTTTGAGTTTGAACCACGCGTTTTCCATCGTACACGGCAGCTCTTCCAAGGATTTTTCCTGCTAGGACTACGCCTTGTCCGCCAAGTCCGGCGATTCGTACTTCAGTGCGTGTCTGCACTTTTCTTGGCCTCCTGTATTGTGGTGTATAGCGTTTCAGTGAGCGTTGGAATCCTTCTATGCACATATTCTCCTACAACTATTTTGTTCAAAAGGTCTTCCGGAGCCATCTTCTTTGCCTTTTTGAGCGGAATAGAGTTTCTTCGAAACCGTTGGATTATTTCTTTCACATCTTTGAATCCCGCCCTTCTCCCGTATGCGGTGGGGCATGGGCTTACTGCTTCAATGAAGGCAAAACCCTTTGTTGTTAGGGCGTTCTTTGCGCTTTCTCTGAGCTGTTCGCCATCGGCTGTCGTCCAGCGAGCAGCGTAAGAAGCTCCTGCAGTTGCTACAAGAGCGAGTACGTCCAGCGGATGTTCGAAACTTCCGTAGGGGGTGGTGGTCGTTTTAGTCCCAAACGGCGTTGTGGGTGCAACTTGTCCGCCGGTCATGCCGTAAATCATGTTGTTGACCATGATGACTGTGATGTCCAGATTTCTCCGAGCGGCGTGAATTAGGTGGCTTAATCCGATTCCAGCTATGTCTCCATCTCCTCCGAAGACGACAACGTTCAGTTCTGGACGCATGAGTTTGATGCCCGTTGCCACAGGTATGCTTCTTCCATGTGTTGCGTGGATTGAATCAGCCTTGAAGTGAGGGGAAGGAATCCATGCTGCGCAACCGATGCCGCTGCAGAAGACGAATTTACTCAGGTCTTCGTGACCGAGTTCGTGAACGGCTCTGAGAAAGTGGCTTATGATGGTCACGCAGCCGCAGCCTGGGCAGAAGGGCAGTCTTACATCCCGTAAGTAATCTCGGATCGTGAACGCTTCAGTCAACCGTTTTCACTCTCCGTGTGATTTCCGCTACCAACTCTTCTGGTGTGATCATTTCTCCGCCGCCAATCTTGTTCATTGGGACGACTGGGACAACGCCATGTATGATTCTTTCGACCTCGTAAAACACTTCTCGCATGTTTAGTTCTGGCACAATAACAACCTTCGCGTTCTCCGCCATCTTCCGCACCGGTTCTTCAGGAAAAGGCCAAACCGTTTTCAACCGAACAGATCCGACGGCTACACCTTTTTTCTTTGCCAGTTCAATGGTTTCGTACACCGCTCGGGACGTGCATCCGAAAGAGACGACGCCCACGTCGCACTTGCCAACGTTGACGCTCTCATAATCCCCAATCTTCTCGGTGTTATTTCGGATTTTCCCAATCAAGTTTTTAACTAATTTTTCATGGACAGCTCTGTCTGCAGTGAAGCGATAGCCCTGTTCATTGTGAGTTGATCCTGTAACAGGCACATTGTAGCCTTCGCCAACTGACGGCATCGGCGCTATGTCGTGACCGTTGAAGAATGCCTTGTCGGTTGGCGTCGGTTTTTTCCGGTTTTTTGTCTCGATTTGGTTCGCCGGCGGAAGGACGACTTGTTCCCTCATGTGCGCCACAATCTCGTCCGCCAACAACACGACAGGTGTGCGATAATTCTCGGCCAGGTTGAAGGCTCGGATGGTTAAATCAAACATTTCTTGGACCGAATTGGGCGATAAAGCTATGGAACTGTAATCTCCGTGGGTGCCCCAGCGCGCCTGCATCACATCGCCTTGCCCGCATTTCGTGGCTTGACCCGTGCTGGGGCCGGCTCTTTGGACATCTACGACAACGCATGGTGTTTCCGTCATAAACGCGTAGCCCATGAGTTCCTGCATCAAGCTGAATCCCGGCCCAGAGGTGGCGGTCATTGCCTTGGCTCCAGTCCAGCTGGCTCCGATAACTGCGCCGAGAGAAGCTATCTCATCTTCCATCTGGATAGAGATTCCTCCCACCTGCGGGAGTCTCCGCGCCAGGTGTTCGAAGATTTCACTGGCAGGAGTAATAGGATAACCGGCGAAGAAACGACATCCCGCCGCAATAGCTGCCTCGCCGCAAGCTTCATTTCCCTGCCAAAAATGTGTTGTTGACATGTTCTTTGCCACGACGGTTCCTCCATTTTACTCCGAAGTGTTTCATCCCTTATTGTCCAATCGACTTATAGAGATACCTATAGAACGTCAAGCAATGCGTGGAGAGCGCGCGAGAGGGTTGACACCATAATTGAACACAAGCGAACTTCATCGGTGGAATGGATCGACGAAATTCTTAAATTAGGTTGAGGTACTGAGCATGTTAGATACTCCACAAAAGAAAGCTATGACGTGCGTGTAAGTGCGCACACATACACGAAAAATTACGCCCATTGAGGGATTAACTGTCAAAAAGGACATTTGACTGCAGTTAAACGGAGACTTGAAATGGAGAGACAGTGGACCGGGAAGAACATTGATCTATCGTTGTTGAGCGAACGCGCTGAAGATTTCCTTAAGGATCGTGGTTTCTTGACCGAGAAAGAGGAGTCGGCTGGAGAGCATAAAATTCTGTGGGTGTCACCCGATGCCCGGAACATGCGCAATGCCATGACGGTGAGGGTCTTTGGAAACCCGAACGATTTCAGCGTGGAAATGATTGCCAGCGAGCGTACGCGTCGTTCTATTAGACTGGGACTGTTAACTCAAATGTTTGGTGGAGGCTATCTTGTCGTCCGGGGTTTAAAGGCCAAAGAAGCGTTGGAAAAACTGGAAAAGGAATTTTGGGCCTACATGGAAAAAAAAGTAGCCGAACTAGTGGGATCATACTCCAACCCGCCTCCATCAGATGATACGATTTCCGAAAAGCCCTCGTAACTTTCCTAGAATTCTTTTTTTGCTTCTCTTCTCATTGTTGCCGTACGCGTCTGTGCACACGCTTTCCGAACGACCGAAATAGTTCCTCTTACGTTTTGATGTGCGCAGGTACGCTTAACTCTTTAATACCCAAACCAGATAACACCACATACTCAGGTGTTCAGTTGATGCGAAACCCAGAAGCCGAGTATAGAAAACGAACACCCACCTCCGAAAGGTTCTGGCAAAAAGCCAGAACGACATTGCCCGGCGGGATAACCGCCAACGTCAAATACTATAGTCCATACCCGATTTTCATGAGAAAAGCAGGGGGATCAAAACTTTACGACGTGGACAATAATGAATACATCGACTACTGCTTATGTTATGGGCCCCTAATCCTTGGACACGGCCATCCAGCGGTTGTCGAAACAATCAAAAGACAACTTGACGAAGGAGGAACCACGGTCTATGGCACTCCAAACGAAATTGAAACCAAAATGGCAAACAAAATAAAACGCCATGTTCCATGCGCCAAGACGGTTCGGTTCACAAACTCCGGAATGGAAGCCACCTTACACGCCTTACGAACAGCAAGGGCATACACTAAGAGAGAAAAAATAGCTAAATTCGAAGGGCACTATCACGGAGCCTACGACTCGGTAACCGTAAGCGTGACCCCTCCACTTAGCCAAGCGGGCCCAGACTACGCCCCTATCCCCGTTTCAAATTCTGCTGGTCTCCCCAATTACATTCTTGAAAATACCGTGGTCTTACCTTTCAACGATCTGCCCAATACCGAAAAATTAATCCGCAAGCATCGAAGCGAGCTGGCAGCTGTAATTGTTGAACCGGTTGCAAGAGGGTTCTTGGCGCCTGACATCGATTTTTTGAGGGGTCTCCGAGCCCTAACCGACGAAAATGGGATAGTCTTGATATTCGATGAGGTCATGACTGGCTTTAGACTCGGGTTAGGAGGGGCTCAAGAATACTCTGGAGTAATCCCCGACGTGGTTGCGTTGGGGAAGATCGTTGGAGGTGGACTCCCAGCAGGCGTCTTCGCTGGTGAACCCGAAATTATGGCCGTGCTGTCTCCTGTAGGGTCAAAATCCCCAAATGACCACTTGTTTCACAGCGGAACCTTCAGTGGATGCCCCGCAGTTCTTGCCGCCGGCTACGCGACAATTGAGGTGCTGGAAAAGCCAGGAGTCTACGATCACATAAACTGGATTGCTGAAGAGGTGAAAAAATGCATGAACGATGTTTTCGAAGATTACACGATTGCTGCTCATGCGACTGGTGTAGGCTCCATGTTTCAGTGTTTTTTCACTTCAACGAGACCCATTCGAAATTATCGTGACACATCCAAGGCTGATGCTCAAAAACGTGTGCGCTTCGATCTCGAACTGATTAACAATGGAGTTTACGTGAGACCTCACAAACCCTTCTACACATCTCTTGCCCACACGAAAGCTGATCTTGAAAAGACTTGCGAAGCGATCAAAGAAGCAACAACGACGATAGCAACATAGCTTGAGCTTTTCCCACCAGGTTTTGGAAGAAGCGGGAAAAAGAAATGACGTTTGACAGTTTGGGTTTCAAGTCAGCCGTATCTCAAGCATTCAGGAAACCAGAGGCAAAGTTGATATCTTGTGTCGCTTCATTGCATTTTTCATTACGTTGTCTAGATCCTTTTCAACGTCGGATGCCAGTGGCTCCGGCTTATGCTCCTTCAGCGTTTTTTTCACGATATCTCTTGCTCTTTGAACGATGTCTTTAGATCCAGCCGCTTCCCATGCCCTAGACTCTTGTCGATCGATCAGTTCAGATGGGATGAGCTGTTCTTTCAAGAACCATTCCATCGTGTGTTTTTCAGCCAAAAAGTGTCCACCGGGACCAACTTTTCTTATCAAGTTGACAGCCATTGTCTCGTCGTCAACTCTAACGCCATCCAACAATCGTAGGGCCATGCTGCAAATTGAATCGTCTATAACCAGCTTTTCGAGACTTAGGCAGTTCTCAAAATTTAGCATGCCGGGTCCAGATATCACGTTGATTCCAGCAAGCGCTCCAAGCGTTATTGAAATTCCAGATTCAAAACCGCATTGTGCATCGACAACTTTTGTGTCACTGAGTCCAAGGTACATGTGAGTT
>Ga0209636_10006172_pt1 | contig 12249 bp, 15 predicted proteins | sample DeeMarSWOR152_54_FD_187464 | JGI IMG/M metagenome (GOLD analysis project Ga0209636, IMG submission 187464) | Marine sediment microbial communities from White Oak River estuary, North Carolina - WOR-1-52-54 (SPAdes) (version 2) | ecosystem: Environmental > Aquatic > Marine > Intertidal zone >...
ATAAGAGAGAAAAAAATATGTATTTGGTATTAATAATCTTAACTTTGCTGTTTTCGATTACTCATCTAGTGGTTTTAGGTGAAATGCATGTAAATATCCACTTGTTCTTCATACCGATAGTGGTTTTCTTTATCCTGACGTTGTTGTATTATTACTTCAGTTATGGGAAAGTGAAGAAGAGAAGGAAGAAATAACTTTAATTAATCGACTGGTTCATTCCATTTCTCAACTTTTCCACATCTCAAACAATATTTTTCACAGTCCTTAACATTAGACTCGAAATGAAAGTGTACTCTGGGTTTACTCCATTTGTGTAATCCGAGTTTGCATAGGATTGACATGATTAGAATTTGTTTTTAATTTAATTTAAGTATGAATTATTCAAGGGCCCGTAGCAGAACTCGGTTGTTTAATTCATACTTAGATACGTAATTCTATTTTGGAATAACAAAAATATAAACCTTTCAAATCAACCCGAATCAGATAGATTTTTGTTCTGGGAAGAGAAATAATATTGTGGGAAAGAAAGATAAATTTTGGCCTGAAAGATTATCGAAATCAACATCCTTAAAATGCCCTAAGTGTGGTTCAAATTTAAGAAAAAGTGGTGGATCATGGACAACCCGTAGCTTTTATTTTTGTCGTAAATGTGGTTATTCTGAAAAAAAATGAAATAAAGGAAAATAAGGTATAATTATGAACCATCAGGAAAAAATCAAGAAATACAAGAAATTCATCAAAACTTTAGAATCTTTAATAAAAAAATGTGAGAAAGCTGGACTGACAGAGAAAAAGAAGAAAAAGAAATAACCCCTTAATCAGATAGATTTTTTGACATGTATTCATGGAAGGTATTTTTTTATATCCAATCTCTTTGGGAATTCAAGTTTGTCTTTCATAGGCTCTTGTTTTCCCATACCATAAGGATTAGAAACCCCAGGACCCCACGTTAAATTAGTTTGACGATAAGTATATAACACTCCTTCGTAACGAGCAGTGGATAGTCCATCTATACGATCAATGATAACACGTAAAGCTGTTGTTGGCGGGAAACCTTTAAACCGTTCCTTCCTGTTGTAAGAAATTGTTTTTCTTATGTATTTACAACCTGGGAACTCTTTTATTAGGCATTTTTTTATAGCTTCTATTTTGTCGTATCTCGATGCTACTTCGTCATCTATTGGGTCTGGAAAAAACAAAATCCACGTATTTTTCATAATAGAAACCTAACTCTTAAACTTAAAAGTTTATTTTGATCAAAAACCCTTCAGCACTCCAATCAGATAGATTTAACTTATATTCTGAGTTTCCTAGTCTTTTCTTGGAGTTGATAGATTTTTGTTCTGGGGGAAGGCTTAAATGTTTAAGGTTCGTCCAACTCAATATGACAATATTTAGAGCCTTTATTCCACTCGTGAGTAAGGGAAAACTTCTAAAAAGAAATGATTTGTTGGGTCTACAAAAGCTTTTACACGAAGATATAAAGGTTCAAGTATCACAAAATGATTTTACACAACTTCCAATAGTTCAAGAAAACGTGACAGAAGCGGTATTGATTGATGCTACTTACAAACCTACAAAAAACCTTCCATTAGCACCAAAGATGCATGCTGCTAAGTTTGGCATATATCATCTTTGGGAAAGTGATATGTTCTTTAAGAACGGTGTTAGATACTTGACTGCACTTGAATCAAAAGCTATGAATTTTCTTAGGGAGATTTACTTAGCTTGTTGTGTTGGGGAGGTGTTTCAAGGACCATTATGTCAGGCAACAGTATCCGTATCTAAAGGGAAAGTTCCTAATCCAGCCGGTTTTGTGGGTCCTTACAAAGATGGTTGGGAAGTTTTAATGGAAGGTTCAAGAGAGTACGAAAAAGAGATTTTAGAAAAGCTTTCATCGATTACTGATAGGTATGGTTATACTGTTGAAGAAAGGATAGACATGGCAAATTACTTTTAATAATCTAGATTTAAACCTAAAATTCCAAGGAGATAGATTTTTGTTCTGGGGGAGGGTTTAAATGTTTAACTAATATTTGTTTTTCATGAATGAATTCATCGTTAGAGGTTCATTTACTGCAAGAGAAGCTAGGCTGCTTTACAGAATAAATATAGACGAAAATAGCTGGTGGAGTAAGACACTTAATGACAATCTTGAAGCTATGGGTATGAGAATTTTGTTAGGAACAACTACGGATAAATATTCTATGGGTTGTACTAGTCACCATGGAAGTGCTATTTATAAAACTGTCACGTATAAACCAGTAAAAATTGTTCTATGTGAAAGGATTAAAGAAATGTCTGGAGTTTTTATAGGAAGAAATTCTCAAATGGCAATATTCGAAAGAGGTTTAGAAAATCGCTCTAGGTTTAGAAAATCTTATCTTTTAAGGGTTCATGGTGCTGAAAAATTGAATTCAATGGGTCGACTCGAAGAGGTAAATCGTTTAGAACAAATAATATCTCAAGTTCCTTCAAAACATTTATCAAAAAATGGACTTGTACAATATGTTGAAAAGTTTTATTTAGAGGACCCTCATGTTTATGACCATATACCGCTTGTATTAAACTATCTAGGGGTACCTTATAGATAAAAATATGAAATCAACCCAAATCAGGATAGATTTAACTTATATTCTGAGTTTCCTAGTCTTTTCTTGGAGTTGTCCGAGTAGTTTTCCAGAAGATGATAACAAATCATCTTCTAGCTAATTGATTCACAAATGCCATCAATTGTTTTGGCGTCTCGTATGTTGACATAGCATGATTTAAATATACTAAAAATTGCCCTGGAGTTAACATCTGTTGAAATTCACGATGTTTTTTACGAGTATACCCATAAACGTACACGTAACCTCTTCTTGTAGGATTATCTCTACATAATTCGAGAATTCTACGATATCTTTTCGCATTAGCGAATGGACTTCTTTCGAGGATATATTCTACTAACTTATCTATATCTTCACCTTCGTTAACACGAATATGAGCATTGTTCAGTAGATAAGATGTAGTTACTCTTTGTTCTCTTGCCAGTAATCCAAATTTAGAGAATTCTTTTTCCACTTCTGCTATATCCAAGACTCCGTTTGCAGTACCTTCTCCGGCAAAAGTATGAGGTTCGTAGACTGTTGTAACTCCAATCGCAGGATTTATTCTACCTTCTTGGATGCCTTGCTTTAAGTTTGCACCATGAACAAAATGAGCAATTTCATGAGTTGGTAATATCTGCATCTCGCCTTTGTACCAATCGACCATTGGATGGAAATTGAAACGTAACCAGAATGTTCCATCTGATTTTGTTGAGCTCCAACCCTTCCAATAATCATCTTCTTCTACATAATCAGTAGTGAAAACAGGTTTAACGTTTTCAAAACCTAAGCCCTTTTTAAATATTGGAACAATTTCCAATTCACATATTTTTTCTCGTCGTGTAGCTTCTTCTTTTGACATTTTCAAAGTTTCAATAAATTCTTTTAACGTTTGTCTAGAAGGCTTATAACCTGCTTTTAGCATGAGTTCGTACGTTCTTTCATATTGTCTTTCTATTATTTTCTCATCAATTATTTCAGGTGTTACACCGGTTATTTTCTCTACATACAGTGTATAGGGTATTTCTTCATCCATTAATGCACGAAGTAAATAAATAGAAGCATCGAGTTTTGCTTTGATGAATACTTCTTGTTTAGTTTCTGGTTCAAAACTACTGTGTAAATACTTTAATCTCCTCAAGACTTCTTCCCTTGATTTGACTTTTATTCCTTTTATTTCTGGTACGAGATCGAAGTCAATTATATCTATTTTATTTGATTTTTCTATCTCATGCCAACCTTTGTATAAACTAACTATTTCTTCTGAAGTTTGTTGATCTATCATACATTATCTAGAAGTTATTAAAACTCTTAAGTCTTTTCTTGGAGTTGTCCGAGTAGTTTTTCAGAAGATAATTTTGTGTATTATTATAGGTAAAAATTCTTTCCATTTTCAATAGATTTATAAATATTAACTTTATCCTAAATTGCATGAGGAAAATAGATGCAGACAAATACAGACCGAAAGTTTGTACTTACTGTGGAAGTAAAGATATTATTGTTAACCCTATAATTATGGGACAAAATGTAGATGTAGACCCAGAAGAGTTTCTAAAGAGTGATGATTACGTGATAATGAGAGGACTCCTGAAAAAAGATAAAATGGATACTTCAAGACTTTATAGAGGGGAACTTTGGGAACATGAGGGTGACAGAGATATCCTTCCGATAGCTTTTGGTGTAATTTGTCTGAAATGCAGAATGCCTTACTTAGTGAAGATTCCAATAATCGATCAAACCAGCCCATGAATCAAACTCTTAACGTTTGGAAGTTTTGATTCATCCATTGTCAAAGCAATTTCAATAACTCCCAAGACATCTTCTTTCTGCTCTGGAAGTTTATACTCGTGCCCTTGTGAGTGAGGAGGAATGGGATTTGAATTATGATCAAAGTATAAAGTGCTCTCAACATCTAACCCTTCGATCATAGTACGGGCCTCTCTTAAAGTTTCATGGGGTGACAACAATTCTAACCTCCCACTCGTATAATCTTGAAATAAAGGTGCATTGGGTCTCGGTATCAAAGTTCTGAAGCGTACGTGATCAGGATTTATTTGGTTTAAAACTTTTGCAGTTGCTTTAGCATGGTATTCTGTCCATTTTTTTCCACCCAATCCAAGAATAACATATTCGCACAGTTCATAACCTGCTTCTTTTGCTTTCCTGCCGGCAAGTATCATTTCCTCAGAGGTGGCTCCTTTCTCCATGTATTCTAGTAATGGGTCATAACCTGTTTCTAAACCAACATGCAATCTATTGAGTTTCGCTTCATTTATCTCTTTTAGTTCTTTAGGTTTTTTTCTCACAAGAGTCGCTGCTCTAGCATAACTCGTAACTCTTTCTATACCAGGAATTCTTTCATGTAAGTATTCGAGTATCTCAACCATTTGACTCGTTCTTCTCATGAGACTATCAGAATCTCCTATGAATACAGTTCGATGTGATGGGGATATGTAAGGACCGATAAGATGATTCCAAATATCCCTGTATTCATCATCTTCGTTGATGTTTTTGATAACAACGCCCCACTTATCTATATTTTTTTTAACTTCACCGACGCCTATTATCTCAAATCTCTTACCCTTATACATCCCACAGAATCTACATTCATCCCACCAGCAATTTCTTGTTACTCGAAGAAGTATACTACCACGTTCACTTGGTGGTCTGTAAGGAGTTGCTTCAGGTGATTCAATCCTCATATTACCTTGATTTAATTTCTTAAAGAAAAGTTAAATTTTAAACTATTAACTCAAACACCAATATACCAAGAATCAGGACAATCACACCTATCAAAACAGATACCATCAGCATCTTCTGGGATTTAGGCGATACTTTTTGCGGTTTACCCCACTTGTCTCTGTTCTTCAGACCGATAGCGAGATAAGCCAACCCTAGCAGAAAAAACATAATACCTACCGTATTCTCAAAAATTCCGTAAAAGGCTATACCGGATGTAAGCCACACTATCCCTATGCTAAAATAAGTACGATAGTCTACTTCTCTCTTCCACCCCTTCTTTTTCATGATTAGAATACCGAGTATTGCCAATACTATAGCCGCAACAGCGATTGAAACGAGTATCCATGGTATCATTTTGATCTGTTTAGGTTTTGGAGTTTAGAGTTTAAGTTCTTTTTTGTGGGTGATGATAAGTCTTCTAATCGTCGAAAATAAATGATTTAAATTCTTAATTCTTAATAAAAAATATGAAAAATAAAAATATTGGAATAATTGTAATTATACTTGTATTCGTTGCATTATTTTTAGCTATGGCATTTTTTACATTTCTAAAAAGGCCTGCGATAGTAATAGAATTTAAAGATAATGATATACTTCTAAGAAAAATTGGTATGGTTGGTTTTTCAGAACCATATATGATTGTTTGTGTTGGAAACCATATAGAAGCTATAGTTCAAACACCATCAAAAAATGAAATAGTTTGTAGCAAAAATTGTGTTGAAATAATAGGCGTGGAAAGAATTTATTGTGATGAGCTACCTGAAGAAGAGGGCGTCTATTCAATAAATGTAAAAGTTTATGAAAATGCTACATCATCGACTGGTAAAGTGATAATTAGTAAAGATCTTTCTGGAAGTTGGCAAAAATGAGAAAAATATCAGAAAAACATACAATAATACCATTACTTTTATTAAATATAGCATTAACTATTAGGGCTACAGCTGCATCTTACAGAGTAACATCATGGGCCGAACACGGATTAATAAATAAAATTTCTATGACTGCCAATTATCTTTTTCTTGCTTCCAATTTTATTCTCATTTCTATAATTTTTTCTCTAACTGAGATTTTTACAAATAATAAAAAAATCAATAAAGCGTCCAATTACTTGATGTTTATTTTTATTTTGATTGGGATTATTATCATCGGCTTTTCAATGTTTATATGAAATTATCATCCCAATTCTCAAAATATCTTTGGATTAACTACTCTAATATTTTTTAAGAAATATGGGAGTTCGAAACCTCACCAGTTTTTTTTCTTCAAAATCTTAAAAATTTTCGGTCCTTGAAAAATAAGAGTGAATATCAATCCTACTAAAAAGAATCCAAGACCTATTTTCCATTCATTACCCAAAAACATTATAATCAAACCTAATAAAATAAGATATATTCCGAGATTCCTCCAATTTTTCATAGAAAATTCAATTGGCGGTTTTTCCTTTACCATATATAAAACTAATAAAATGCATTTTTAAATAATTTAAGAATCATTGATACCTAATAGATAGAAAAAATGAAATATTTAAATACAAGATTCAAAAAAAAATCTCGGGTGAGAGGGTGTCTAGAAGAGTTTTAATAGGTCTATTCCTGATTAGTTCCATGCTTTCATCGTTTAACCTAATTTTTGCTCAAGAGTGTCAATTAGCAATCCCAAGATATGGAGTTGTTGAATGCTATGACATGGGTGATTTAGAGAGTCACCAAATTGTATTTAAGTCAGTTAATGATGAGTCTCATGGCTCATTTACATGCATTTCTGATTGTGAATTGACTTATGTTCCTGAAGTTGATTGTGGTGGTTGGGGAACTCACTGGAAAATCCAAGTAAATGGTGATACAAAATATGAAGAAAGTTCTGTCGGTGAAGGGAAAAACTATGTTAATATAAAATTTGATAGAGGTGATACTTTAACTGTTGTAGCTTATTGTAGAGAATGGTTGGGGGGAAAGCACCCCTTGCCTATAAATTCGATAGAAGTGTGGCAAGAGCTGATTATGCTAAAAGAAGGTTGGGCAGGCACTTTACCAACGACAACAATTTCCAATACAGAAGGTTGTACTTTAAACAAAGTTGTGGATAGATATAAGGGAGATACAGATGTAACATCTTTCTTAAACCCTGTTACTGGCTCTCAAGAGACAAAACCAAGTTCAACATACTCTAGTGTTCATGATATGCCTACAAATTGGAAGGTTGGCGATAATTATATTTTCGTTAAAGATTGGGAGACAGGAATTGCTGATATTTCATTGACATATGATAAAGACAATAATCCTTATTGGTGTGGTGGTGTTTCTGGAAGTAGAAAAATCTACAGAGTAGAAGAGATAACAAGTGTTAGTGGCAAATGTTATGCGATACCAAAATCCATATATCTTTCAAATGTTGAGTGTTGCTTCCCAGCAGATTGTTCTTGGAAAGGTACGACTTATACATGCAATCCTGAAACTTGGAAATGTGAGGAGACAAAACCGTGTAACACACAATTAGATTGCGACCAAGTATTTGGTGAGGGAATTTGCCAAAACAAACAGGTAATAAAATGGACTTGTGATTTTAGTGAGAAATGGGGTAATTACGCTGGTACATGCACCAAACAAACAAAGAGTGTTTCCCAATGTCCAAGTGATTGTACTTCAGATGAATACTATAATGAGGATGAAGGAAAATGCAAACCTCGTGTAGTTTTACTTGATTGCCCTGCTGGTAAATGTTGTAAATCAGGAGGTAACTATAAACCAAAAGATTGCCCATCTGGTTTAAATTGTTGTCTCACAGCTGGTTCTATTATTGGAAATTGTAAAGCGAAATGTGGAGAGGAAGAAACTACTGAGAATGGTGGTGAATCGTTATTTCCACCTGGGATGTTTACTTCTGCTGGTTCAATAATAGCTGGTATTGTTATTGTGGCAATAGTTATAGGAGTAGTTGCATGGAAGAAAGGGTATCTACATTTTGAAAGAGGAGCGAAAACAATAACTCCTGTAAAAGAAGTAAAACCAACACCTAAAAAAACAGTTAAAACCAATGTAGTATTCTGTACCCAATGTGGATCCAAACAAAGTAAAGGTACTAAATTCTGTACGAATTGTGGTCATAAACTGAAATGAGGTGAAATGATGAATTCAGCACTTTTAATTCTCGGCGTTCTTTTGATAGTTGGATTTTTCCTATTCTCCAATGTAATGATTTCATCAGAACAGAAACAAGAGATACAGTTAGCTAATAAATTGTGTAATTTCGAGTACAGTGGCATACCTTTAGGTCATTTCGGGCAAATCCTCACTGGTTTATTTAAACCTGAGTGGGAAGTAGCAGAAAAATGTGAACAAATAGGGACATTAGCAAAAATTCTATCTATGTCAACTTATATTTACATAGCTGGGTTCGTTCTGGTAATTCTGGGTTTAGCATTGGGTGGAAAAACTAAAGAAGTGATAAAAATCATAGAAAAACCAGTTACAATTAGTAAAGAAATAGAACCTGAAGTGGAGAAACTATCAGTAGAAAAAACGAATTTCTGTGGTGAATGTGGAAACAAATTAAAACCTGATGATAAGTTTTGTGGAAAATGCGGAGCAGAAGTTTAAAATAATACAATTCATAGTTTTTTTGGGATGACTATAGTAAAGGAGTAATAAATTATATGGAAGAAAAGGACAAGATAATAAAACAAAATATTTTAAGTAGAGAGGTAATATTAGAGGTAATATTAATTTCAATTGTTATTTCTCTTGGGACTAATTTAATTGCCAATTCGTTATGGGATTTGAATAAGATCACTAACATATTCTTTTTTATTATCGGTACTTTAATTGTTATAATTTCTTCATCAATGTTGATTTATAAAAACTTTAAAAAATTCAGTCGTTCGGTTACATTTAAAGGTTTCATTATATATGATGAAAAAAGAAACAAGTTAATTGATGTGGATAGATATGATTTATCCTATCATATCTCAAATTACTTGAAAGCAGCATTTAATGAAGACAAATCTCTAAAAATAATATGGAAAAAAGTACCTCTTAAAAAAGTCTTCAAACATCTACTTGAAAAAAATAAAGAATATAAGACAAGTGCCAAAGAAATAATAAGTGAAGTGTTTGAATATATCATTTTGGATATATTATCTACTACTCTAACTGATTTCTTCAATAGAGAGGGGTTCGACGAAAAGAATTTAACGGAATACAAAAGACAAGATATACCTGATGTACTACTACACAATCGTTTTTTGAATTTATTTTCTAAACCAATGAATCAAAGAGAAGCTTTTGTTAAAGATCTTTTGAAAAAAGAAACTCGTGTTAAAGATCTTTTGAAAAACAGTGGAAAAAATTATGAAATAACAATGTCTACTGGAAGAGGAGGAGCATTATATAGTAAATTTGATTTAGTCTTACCTAAAAACACTAGAATAAAAAGAATAGAAAAAAATAAAATTTTACTCGAATCTGATAAAATTAAATTAGAGTTTGAGATTACTTTTGATGGTCTTTGCACTATTTTACCCCATGATTTTCAGTCATTATACATTGGATTAAAATTTGAACCAACGAGATATCATGTATATAGATTAGTCTTGGATTTAGATATTAAATTCAAGTTTAAGAGTTTTTTTTCAAGTTCAGGATGGAAGTATTATGAGTGGCTCGATAAATATCTAAATGAATTGGAAGAATGTATATCTATGGAATATTTCTTTAAATCGTTGAATTGGAAAAATATCAGAGCACTCATACACACAATGAATGTTAAAAAGAAAAAATCAAAATGAGAGTGCTCACATTCCTCTGAGTACTCTCAAAAGTCCCTTCCGTATTAATTCAAACCAATAAAAACAAAATAACCCCCACAACCCAACAATAATTAAAAACATAAAACCCAATAATAATTAACATGAAAATCAAAACAACCAAACTAATCCTAGCAATCCTAATCTGCCAAATCCCAGGCTTGGTCGGCTCAATCTTCACTTCCCCTTCTATCCAAACATAAAAATCATTAATAATTAAACCCTCACAAACTTTTTCTCAATAAATATTCCATTCCCATATCCACTTCAGATTTATCTTCTATGATTAAGTCCAAAGATTGAATTTTTCCTTCTATAGTCGATAATGGATACAGAAAAATCTCTTTCCCAGTTTTCATGCCAAGTTCCCTACCTTTTTGTGAAAGCGGATTGTCAATATCAGAAATGTCGAAGACTATTCTACCTCTATCTTTTAACATTCCTTTCATTTCTTTTAGAACCCGTTCCATATATTCCAACGGATAATAATTCATCAAACCTCTACAAGTAATAAGATCAAAGTATCCTGTTTTGAATGGTATTTTTGTGGCTTCCGCAAGACACAAACCGTAGATACTTGGAAATCTACCTGATCGAATTTTATTTTGCAGAACTCGGATCATCTCAGGAGAAACGTCAACACAATAAACGTTCATACCTTCACTCGCCAGTCTTTCTGATATTCTTCCAGTTCCACATGCAACATCCAACGCATTCTCATTACTACTCGATTTTGATAATCTCAACATGGAATCAATTTCAGTTCTTGATATCCAGTTATATGGTCCGTACAAGTCAAAAAAATCATATCTATCTGGATCTGAGAAGATTGCTTTAACTTTATTCACGTGCGAAAAAGTCAACTTATCACTTAGAGTAAAAAAACATTAAAACATTTAAGTCTTTCAAAATAACCCAAATCAGATTAAAAACATAGAATCCATAAATAATTAACATGAAGCTCAAAAACATCCCTAAACTCATTGTCTCAATTATAATATGCCAACTAGCAGGAATAAAGGATTGAACAACCAAAAGGTATAAAACTTTTCAATTATTTAGAGACAGTATGCTTACACCCCAAGAATACCTTAAAAAAGAAGGTATAAAACTTGAAGATTTCAAAAAAACAGCGCTTAGTAAAATTAATAAAAAAAATAGAGAATTATTGGACAAGCTACGTGAACATGAAAACAAAAGAGAAGGTATTTTAAATTTTTATAATATTCTTTATTCTCTTGTCGGGGATTCATGGTATTATCCTGAGAGAGACTTAAGGGAAAAATACTTAACAACATGTAAAGAATTACTTCCTCCTAGAGGTATTGTTGTTGATTTTGGCTGTGGCCTTGGATTGGATTGTACGTATTTTACATTGACTAGAGAAGATTTATTCGTTATAGGAGTGGATATGAGTCCAGTTGCAGCAAGAAAAGCAAAATCAAGAGCAAAGCGTTATGGATTGAAAAATATTGATACATTAGTAGCTGATTTTGATCATTTACCTTTTCAAGATGAATCAATTGACACAGGATTTTCAGCAGATTCTCTGTTTGAATATTTATTTGAGGTATCTGAAGAATATGTATTAAAACGAATGGGAAATGTAGCTAAAGTTTTGAAAAAAGAGGGGAAGCTCATTATAGGAAAGGCAGGGAATCCAAGTGAAATTATTGAATATTTTGGAAATAGCATTGGAAACTATGCCAAAAAAATTGGTATGAAAGAAAAATTTTCTACAGAATTTTCTTATCGCTCAATTGAGGATGGTAAACCAACGAAAGAATATTTTACTCTTGTGGGTCTAGAGAAGGAATAATCTAATCACAAATCTATTTATTTCCAATCAACTCATTTTATTTCGAAGATAATGAAAATCAGAAACATTGCTAAACTCGTTATCTCAATTGGAATATGCCAACTAGCAGGAGTAGTAGGTTCTGTCTTTACTAGTACTTCCGTTCAGACATGGTATGCAGAATTACAATTACCAAGCTTTGCTCCACCTGGTTGGTTTATTGGGACAGTATGGATCATTCTTTACACTCTGATGGGTATTTCCTTGTATTTAGTCTGGAATAAAGGATTGAAGAACAAACGAGTTAAGCATTCCTTATA
>Ga0209636_10006173_pt1 | contig 12246 bp, 9 predicted proteins | sample DeeMarSWOR152_54_FD_187464 | JGI IMG/M metagenome (GOLD analysis project Ga0209636, IMG submission 187464) | Marine sediment microbial communities from White Oak River estuary, North Carolina - WOR-1-52-54 (SPAdes) (version 2) | ecosystem: Environmental > Aquatic > Marine > Intertidal zone >...
AAAAGATTTTCATCCCGAGAGATTATCCATCTTATGGTCCAGCTCTGTGACGCATTGGATTATGCGCATCGACACGGAATCGTGCATCGGGATATCAAGCCTGCGAACATCATTTTGGATAAACACAACAAACCGCATGTCGTCGATTTTGGAGTCGCTCGAGTTGAGATGTCTACCATGACCCAGGCTGGAGCGACTATAGGTACACCAAGCTACATGTCTCCCGAACAGGTGATGGGGAAGAAAATCGACAAGCGATCGGATATATTCTCACTCGGTGTCATCCTGTACGAGCTGATCACAGGTCAGAGGCCTTTCCAGGGAGAAAGCATAACCACGGTCATCTATAAAATTGTTAACGAGGAAATCCCTCCTCCTTCAGTTGCCCAAAAAGGACTTTCTGAGGATTTCGAACCCATCATTTATAAATCCTTAGCCAAAATCCCGGAAAATCGTTACAGGTCCTGTGAGAAATTGGCCGCAGATCTGCAAAGGATTTCCGATTTACCTGAAGAAACCTTGGCCTTAACCGGCTTTCCTGAATTGGAAGCTTCTGAGAAGGCCCGTCTGAAGAACAAAAGAAAAGCCCTTATGGCTTTTTCCATCGCAGCAGTCCTTATGAGTGTAAGTATAGGAGGATATTTTCTTTATAATAAGCATGGAAACAGATCATCACCTAGAGAAGAGATGAGAGTGCTTCAGGAGGCGATAAAACCTGATCCTCCTAGATCCGCGGAGCCTGTTCTCGCAGTCTTTGATACAGATATGGACCGTTTGAGAAAAAGCTTCGAGCGGGGAGATTATGCTGGGGCCATTATGGTTGCCGAAAAGATTCTGGATGAAGAGAAGGCGAACCAAACAGCCAGCGATTATCTATCCAGGGCAAAGAGGAAGATAAATGAAGGATTGATCGCTGGATATCTTTCGGATGGCATCCAGAATTTTGAGAGTGGTTCTTATGAGGAATGCAGGAAAAATATGGAAAAAGTCCTCAAAATGGAAAGAGAAAATAAAGAGGCACAGAAATATTATTCTTTGGCCGATACTGCCATTTCAAGAAGAGAAATCCAGCAGATTGTGGAGCGTCAAAAAGACGCAGAGGAAAAAAAGGATTTTCTTGCTTTTCTCAGTGACATCGGATCAGAAGAAATTTCAGCAGAGAAAAGGCTTGATGTCATGAACCTGTTCAACAATTACGATAATATTCAATCGCGAGTTTCGGATCTCAAGGTGACTTTCAAAGACCGAAATGAGGCACATGCGAATTTTTCATATTTATTGGTTGCGGTGGAGAAAAGCACGGGAAAGAGGAAGGTGCTGTTCGAGGGAAGAAAGACACTCACTCTCAAGCGGCTGGGAAAAAATTGGAAAATAGTGGAATATCGCTGATGAAACCTTTAAAGCTTTTTCCAGAAATCTTTGTGTTTTGTTTTTGTGTGCTTTCCTTATTTTTGTTTTCCCAGGAGGTCACTCCTGTCAAAGTTAGAGTCATCGTCGATAGTGCAACTGTTAAAGTCACACCTGAAATTAAAGGGGAAACGCTGGCACGAATTCCACTTAACACCATACTTGATTCCCAGGAAAAACAAGGGGAATGGTATAGAGTAACTTTTGAAAAAGAAGGACTCCAGATTTCAGGTTTCATCCATGAAATGTTGGTTAAGGTGATGACCGAAGAAGAATTAGCTGTAGAAGAGGCGAGATCACCCACAGAAGCGATTAAAACCCAGTTAGAAGTCATCCATGAGATCCAGAGCCGTTTGACTGAGAGCAAACAACTGATTCGACAGCAGAATGATTATGAAAAGGCTGTTGCATCCCTAACTCCCTTAATCGCCAAAGCTTTTCGAATCGAAGACCATCAGGAGCAACGGAAGATAGCTGCAGAAATCTTCCTTTGGATAGGTATGGCATATGAGGCTCAGGGGAATGATTTCCAAGCTCTGCGGGAGTTCAGAAACATGTTCGAAACGAACCATACCTACGCAAAAGAGATCACTCGAAACATTCTAAACCCAAAAATAATGGGCCTCGTCGAACAGGCGGAAAAAGAATTTCTTGGTCTTATCACAGAATACACGCTCCGCATCACATCAGAACCCAACCAGGCACAAATGCTGGTCAACGGGAGATCTGCGGGACTTACTCCTGCTCTTTACAGCTCAGAATCTCCCAAGGTTTCAATTGAGATAAAAAAAGAGGGCTATAAAACGATAAAAGAAGATATCTTTCTTACCCAGGTGAATAGCGATCGAACATATGTTCTTGAAAGACTGGGAAGGAATCTAGAGATAAAATCAACACCCCAAGGGGCAGAGGTCCTGTTAGATGGGGAAGATACAGGGAGATTCACCGATTGTGTGCTTTCTTATGTTCCCTTTGGAAAACATGAGATAAAGATTTTCAAAGAGAATTATGCCGAGTGGGAAGATTCCATCGACATTCGAGAAGGTGAGGAGCCGTTATCAATTGATGTTACCCTAACAGGGAAAAATTATGAGTCCTTTAAGAAATGGGGAGGGCCCAGTTCTCAGCTATTCCAGAATCCGACTGGGCTTGCTATAGATGCTGAAGGCTTTCTCTATGTCGTTGATGACAGTGATGAAAGAATTAAAAAGATCAATTCGGAAGGAAAAATAATCAGAAACTGGGTTTCTCGGGGAAATGATTTTAAAAATCTAAAGAGTGCCTGGGGGATTGCCGTTGATAGCCAGGGATATATCTATGTGACTGACGTTAAGAAACACAGTGTGATGAAGTTCAATAATCAGGGACAATTCATCAAAAAGTGGGGAAAACAAGGCAAGGAAGACACAGAATTCCAAACTCCACTCGGAATTGCTACAGACAGTAACAATGATATCTATGTCATTGACTCTTTGAATCATTGTGTCAAGAGGTTTTCAAACCTGGGCGTATTAAAGAAAACATGGGGGAAAAGAGGTTCGTTGGAGGGGGAATTTCTCTTTCCAGTAGCTGTAGCTGTGAGTGCTGAAAATGAAGTTTTTGTCTTGGATAGGATCCGTCTGCAGAAATTTTCTAATCAGGGTAATTTTCTTGCTGCATGGGGTGGTGCTGGTTCAGATGATGGCGAGTTCGAAAAGCCCATGGGAGTTTTCATCGATGCAGGTGGATACGTCTATGTCGCGGATTCTGGAAACAACAGAATCCAAAAATTTGCAGGGGATGGCCACTTTATATCCAAATGGGGGAGAGCAGGAAGCGCAGAGGGGCAATTCAATTATCCTGTGAGCATCGTGGTTGATAGTCAGGGTAGTGTTTATGTTGCTGAAAGAGACAATAACAGAATTCAGGTCCTCAAGGTGATATCGGACTGAGAATCTGGGGAGTCTCCACCACAACGTACAGCGATTCCGAATGCACCAGGGCCAGCATGGGCCCCCAAGGCAGGGGATGCATTCATAACCATCTCCACTTTTTGTCCCAAGGCATCCTTGATTTTTTGTGCCAGACGGTGTCCGATATCTGCCGCATTGGTATGGGCTACGGCTGTAGAGAATCCTTCTCCTCTCTGCTGGATCTTTTGGATAACCAAATCCAAAATCTTTTGCTCAAGACGTTTCTTTCCCCTCGCTTTTGCTACAGGCTCCAGCTTCCCCTGAACACTAAGGGAAAGAACAGGATTTATATTCAAAATTCCCGCGATAAAACCTTTCGTCTTGGGGATCCTGCCCCCTTTTACAAGGTATTTCAGAGTTGGAAGGCCAATATAGATTTTGGTATCATCGATTGCCCTTCGCATATGATTCATTATATTCTCCAGATCCTTCCCTTGATTCAGTGCCTTGATCCCCTCTATAAGGATTAAACCCAACCCGACAGATATGTTTTTTCCATCCAGGACTGTAATCCTTTTCGGTGGGAAGCTTTGGGCTGCTTGAACAGCTGTTTGGTAAGTTCCGCTGAGTCCTTTAGATATTTGGACAGAGAGAATGGATGGATAGTGGACAAGAAGATGGCTGTAAATGCGACTGAAATCCAACAGACTTGGCTGGGATGTTTTCGGCAGAGGAGCGGATGAATCCATTATTTGATAGAACTCCTCTGGGATGATATCCCATCCGTCTGTATACGTCTTGTCGTCAGTATGGACTTTTATCGGAACAAAATAGACCGGATTGTTTTCCACAAAATCATCTGAGAGATCGCAAGTGCTGTCAGAGAGCAAGCAGATAAGGACCTCAGCCTGGGGTTTTGACTCCGCAGAAACTTTGAATATTTTTTTTACAGAAATCTTGCCGAATGGAGAAATCTGCGAAAATACGCTTTCAGGATTATTTGTGTTGATGTGAATTTTTGCGAAACGAGAGGATCCGTAGAAAATCAGATCCTGACCGAGTTCATTCAACTTTTTTATCAGGCCTGTCCGGTCCAGCTTATCTGCCTTGATACAGCATTCTGCACAAAAAGGAGCGGTTTGTTTCTTCTTCGAAGTCACATTGACTGGGGACTTTTTCGGAGGGGAAGGTCTTTTCAAAATTCCCTTTTCGATGGAATCCAGGATGCCGTCCAGGAAAAGCACCCAGGCTTTTCCTCCGGCGTCGACAACTTTGTTTTTTTTCAGAACTTCGAGCTGGTTAGGCGTGTTTCGGAGCGCGATGAGAGCTTTCTGGTGGGCTTGCTTCAGAAGAAGAACGAAATCATCGGTGGCAGAACATCGCCTCCTGACCTCCTCGGACCACTCTCTCAGAACGGTTAACAGCGTGCCTTCAACAGGCTGTTCTAAAGACCGATAGGCTCTCTTCACTGCAAAAGTGGCGATTGTACCGAGGTCTTGTGGTCGAATTTTATTGAAATCCCTCATTCCTTCTGCCAAACCTAGAAAGATCTCAGCAAAAATAATTCCTGAGTATCCCCTGGCGGATTGGACAGCCACATTGGCGATTTCTCGACTCACAAGACTTATCTCAGGACGGTGGAAAGGGGAAGAGGTGACAATGGGCATCAGGGTTTTTTTCAGGTTTAGCCCTGTATCTTTATCTGGAATAGGGAAGACATTGATTTGATTCAATTTCTCTTCATGTTTGATGATTTCTTGACACCCGGCAGTGACCGCATAATGATAGCGCGGACCATCCAAGTATCCGATCTGAACCATATTTTTTTTCTTCAAATCAGGACTATCATATCATCTCTTCCTGATATTTACACCAAGTAATTCAAAAGGTGAAAAATCATCGCTAAAATCACCTCTAAGGGTGATTGACCTCTAAAAAGCCTCTTGAAGTACAATATTGACGGGAAATCGGAATGACAAGATTGTTTCATATATGTACTTTCCTTGAAAGAAAAAATTAGCGGTAGGATTAACATGAGAAACGAAAAAATATTGGTTGTAGAATTTGAGGAGAATTCCCTCAATTCTCTTTTACAACTTTTGGAGAATGAGGGATTTGAGGTGGTCACAGCCAAGGATGGCCATGAAGGTCTGTTGAAATTCGAATCAGAAAATCCTGATTTGGTCATTCTTGAGCCAATGCTTCTAAAGCTTCATGGCTTTGACTTGTGCAGAAAGATCACCAAGGATTCTCCAAAAAAAACACCGGTTGTGATTACGACAGGTTTTTACAAGGGAGAGCACTACAAAGCCGAAGCGATCGAAACCTTTGGTGCATCTGCCTTTTTCGAAAAACCATACCAAAATGAGGAATTGCTGACCACCATTCATGACCTGTTAGGAAACGGAACAGGGGAACCTGCTGAGGAAGTTGTAAAGAGCATCCAAGAGCCTGAAGTGAGCATGAAGGATAGAGAACGAAATGCAGAAGAGATGGAAAAGAGCCTCGGGGAGCTCGAAGTGCCCCCTGATAAAGAACAAGAACATGAAGAAATAACCTCAGAGGAAGTTTCTGAGGGAGATGAGATTTCCCGAGAAGTCGATGCAATGCTAAAAAATGCCTTATCCGAATTTGGTCTGAGTTTAGATAAGAGAAAGGTCGAGGTAGAAAAAACCCAGAAGAAAGCAGAAAAGGAAAAGCCTCCGGAAGAAGATCTCACTAAAGCTGAGATGGAAAGTCCAGAAACTGAACAGGTTGGAACAATGGAGGAGGTAAGCGAAGAAGAAGAGGTGGAGGAGGAGGAAGAGCTGAAGACAGAAGAAATCATTGAAGAGTTGATACGGAAGGAGGAGAAGGGTAAGGAAGTGGATAAGTCTGAAGAAGAAATGGTTCTTACAGAAACGGCAGAACTCAAGGGAAGTGAAGAAGAGTCAAGGAGCGAAGAGGTCAAGGAAGAATTAGAAGAGGAAATTGAGGAAAAAGTAGAGAAAGAGATTAGGGAAGAAGCCGAGGAAGAAGTACAGGAACCTGAGCAGGAAGAAGTCACCCAAGAAGAGATCAAAGAAGAGGAGCAAGATCCAAACAAAAAGGTTTTTGAAGAATATTTTGAACAACCAGAAAAAATTCCTTTTCATGTGAATCTTTTCGGTTTTATGAAAAGAATAAAAAAGCCCATGCCGATTATGATCGGATCTTCGGCCTTCATTATTCTTGTAGCTGCGGGTGCGACCTATTATTTTTTGAAGCCAAACAAAGTTTCCACACCTCTTAAGCAGGAAAATTCAAAGATTATATCGGATATCCAACGGACGAACCCCAGTTCCCCAGATGAAGATTTTGCCTCTGAGAATCCGGAGAATCAAGAAGGAACAGCACAAAAAATCACTCCAGTGTCTGCCACCCCTGAAGGAAGTGAACGTGATGCTTCTCAGACCTCAGCTTCGAACGAGGCACTCCCAGATTTTGAGCCAGAAACAGAATCTACAACCGAGTTTGCAGCTCCAACAAGGTTGTCTTCGAGACAGAGACAGGTCATGCTGCCATCTGTTTCTGAGGCACTCGGGTCTCGAAATTTTGAGGTGATAGAGGTCGAAGAGACCAAAGAAGCTCGGGTGGAGACCTCTGAATTGGCTGTCAGCTTGCCTCAGTTAGAGGAGACAGCCAAAAGAATCATCCAGCCAGAGGATGCTTCAGACAGAATCAAAACTGGCGATCTGGTCCCTATAGATTCAGTGGATGTTCTTCCTGCAGCTGTAAGTAAAGTCAATCCCACATATCCGCTGAGTGCATTTCGAAGGGGGATTGAAGCCACAGTGGAGTTTAGGGTTCTGATTTCAGAGTTTGGAAATGTGCTGGACATTGCCTTCGTTGATTCAGGTCGATCATTGTCTGTATTTCATAAGGCATGTGATGAGGCGGTTCGGCAATGGAAATTTTCCCCTGCTAAGAAGGATGGTATGAACGTGAAGGTATGGAAAACATTTTCCATTGCTTTCAAGAAAAAAAATATGGAATAGGTGGAAGAAATGTCATTAAACAAGGAACAAGAAGATCTTTACAAAAAAACCATGGAGGAGGCCAAGAGGCAACTGGATGGCATTGACGGAGAGATGGAGGAAGAGCTTCAAAAAGCGCGGGAACGCTTGGCCAAACTTCAAGAATCGAAAAAATCCTTTAAGCAAATTTATTTAAGTACCGCCGAACTTCTTGGCGCAAAGGTAGAGATTCAGGATGACGAAGAGGATGGTGCGCCCACTGACGGAAAATCTTCTTTGAAGAATTTACAATAGAGCCTTAGCTTCTTCCTTGTTTGAAGGAGCCTTCCTTTCATTTTTTTAGAAACATCACATTTGCGACCGTGCGGAAATTCGCATTTTTTTCTTAAGTCCGACTTTGTCTGATTCCCTCCTAGTTTGACTCAGGAAGGCTGGATTAAAGTAGTTTGGAATCTTTCCGTGTCGCTCAATACATCCCCCAATGCTCTCTTTTCCTTGACATCATGTTCTCACGCTGTCAAGAAAAGTGAGATGATTGCATTCAGGATTTTTGAATTGACAATAATTTTCTTTTTGATATAGAGTATCAAAGGTCTTTGCCAAACAAGGCACTATGCCTGAGGGAAGATCAAAAAAAACAATTCCGATGATAAGGTCCTTAAAAGTAAAGAGCGATATGTGCGAGATAGAAAAGATACGCAATTTTTTGAAAGAGGCGCTTGCAAAGTTTACCCTTACTGAGGAAGAATTTTATCTCATTGAATTAGCTCTTCTCGAGATGTGCATAAACATTATCAGGTATGCCTATCCTGAAACTGAGGGGGAGATTTTTTTAAAAATTTGGCTTGAAGAAGGAACAATCTTCTTTGAAATCAGAGACTTGGGTGTTCCTTTCGATCCCAGAGATATTCAGGAACCTGATGTTCACAAAATGATTTCCAAGGGAAAGACAGGCGGTTTAGGCATTATGCTCGCACGCAAACTCATGGATGGATTTAAATATACCAGGGAAGACAATCAGAATATTTTAGTCATGCACAAGAAAATCGAGAAATCTGAATCTTCCTCAATATAAAACTTTATCCTCTCCTTCTTTCTTTATTTGTTTATCCAGCCAATCGATAATAAGATCTCTTCGGAGGAGGACAGCCTCGATTTCATCTTCTGTCAAGTATTCTCCGACAATCTCTTTTATTGCTTCCTGATTCAGGTCTTTTAATTTGTCGTATAACTTTCGAGGAATTTCTTTCATAAGGCGAGGTCCCTCTTTATGTTTTTCATCGTAAATCAGGTTTTTGGTGAATTTTTTGGATGTGCGGAAACTGCGGGAATGATCGATAAGAATCATCCTCCAGTCCTCGGTTATCAGAAACTGATTTTGATGTCGGTCTTCATTGGCTATCAGGTTATCCAGCAGCCTCTGGATGTAAAGGGCTCGGTTCCAAGGAAAGACCTTATAGGATGGGGTTTTAATCTCTTTCTCGTATTTCTCTTTTAGGCTCATCATGGCATCGATCCAGAGTTGACAAGAGCCCCGTTCACCTCTGAATCTTTTTTCTACTGTGGGGGGGACCATGTTCATTCCGAGGTATTTATCCAATCGGTAGGCTGCGATCTCCCATCTCCAGTTTTCCACATACCCTCTCAACCGGCCCTCGCAGTTCTTCCATATCGCTTTTTTCGTGATTCCATCTTTTTCAAGAGTCAGCACCCAGGGATTGGTAACAGCTTCCCGATCGCTGAAGGGTTGCTCTGAGCTGACGACTTCTGCTGTCTGCAGGAATTCTTCCCATTTTTCTCTTTCTGCGAGCTCTTCCTCTGGAAATTGAGCGAAAGTCTGAAGACCGAAAATAAGGAGGAAAGCTGTGATCAAAAAAACGGAAAAAATGTTTTTCATGGTAAATGCCTCCAATAATTTTTTATTTTTCCATGGTTTCATAGAGAACTTTATCTTCTCCCTGTTCCTTTATCATGGTCTCGATTTCTTTTAAGAGAAGCTCTTTGCGGGCGAGGACAGCTTTGATTTCCTTGTCTGTCAGATAAGGTCCCACGACTTTCTTAATTTTTTCAAAATTGAGGGCTTTGACACTCTCGACAAAACTTCGGGAAAGGCGTCTGAAAAGCTGCACCTCCTTGATCCCTTCTCTTCCGTACATGAGATTTTTGGTGTGTTTTTTGGTGCTTTGAAAGCACTGAGAGTGGTCGATGAGTATGGTCCGCCAGTCTTCGGTGTAGCGCAAGTTTTGTTGGGTTCGATCTGCATTGGCTATCAGGCTGTCAAAAGCCCGTACGATATACTTGGCCCGACTGATTCTTACGGCTTCGGGTCCTGTGGTCGGCATGGGGATATTTTCTTGCATAATTGTGAGAAGGCTGTATGGTGTTGTCACCCAAAGCTGGAGAGATCCTTTCTCACCGTCGAACTCCTTTTCAACTGTTGGAGGAATCATGTTCAAGCCCAAAAGCTTGTCAAATTTATACGCTGCGATTTCATACTGCCAGCCCTCTTGATTCCCGAAATGTTTGCCTTTAATGTTCTTCCAGCATCCGCTCATTTCCACATCAACTTTTTTCAGATAGAGCCGTTTAGGTTTTGTCACACCCTCTCCGATATCTTCTGCCCGAATGATATCAGCTGTTAAAAGAAACTCTTCGATGTCTTCTCTCTGAGCGATTTCTTGAGGAAGAAATTGGGAGTAGGCCGCACAGAAAGCAAAAAGAAGAAAAAGTACAAATGAAAACAAAAATTTTCTCTTCATTTTTCTTCCTTTACGATGGATTTTCCCCATTCATTTTGCTCTAATATGATATGTATATGGATGAAGAAAATCAAACAAAATGTTTTGTTTGACATCTCATTTTTTTGTGGTGTACATTTTTTCTTCCGGCTTAAAAAAGTTGGATGATAAATTTCTGCGGAGCAGAGAGGTGGAGGAAATGAGAGGCAAAATCGTTTTTTTCGGAGTTTTAATCGCGCTATTCGTTTGTTCGACCACTAACAGATACTCACCGACTATTCGATTTCCCTATTTATGGTTGGATGAACCGGGCTATGGGGGAAATATCGATCAGCAGAATTTCCCTGAGCCTTCAGGGATTTGTTTTCATCCTTTGAGGAAAACCCTTTTTATAGTCAGCGACGAAGGGGAGATTGCGGAAATCGAGACGAATGGATCACCTGTGTTTAGACATAAAATACCCGGCGACCTAGAAGGGGTTACCGTCAATCCCCAGACTGGGCTTTTGTATGTGATCATCGAAGGAGAGGACATCATTCTGGAATTTGATCCGAATAAAAAAGAGGTCACCAGGAGATTTCCCTTGAATAGAGAGTTTGATGGTGATCCCAACTTTATCAAAAAACAAGAAGAGGGATACGATAACGGCATCGAATCCATCGAATTCATCGGGGATGAAAGTCACCCCGAAGGGGGGACGTTTTATATCGGAAATCAGTGGGATCCTCCCCTTGTGATAGAAGTCTTTGTCCCCTTAAAGTCGAGTCAAGAGAAGGAATCTCAGGCTCGAATTCTCCGTGTTTTACCGTTGAGCATGGCTGATCCAGCAGCCATGTTTTTTGATGCCAAGTCCGGATTGTTGAATGTGGTGAGTGATGCGGACAATATACTCGTGGAGATAACTCTGGATGGAAAGATTATCAGAGAGTATGCCTTTCTTGGGGATAACCAGGAGGGAATTACCAGAGACGATGAAGGTTTTTTGTACATCACCCAAGATATGGGAGAGTACCAGAGGGGTACGGGAGGAATCCTGAAGGTCAAAGATTTGAGATAAACTGTTACCTGACTCCGAACCACTTGAAAATCTGAGAAACGATAACGAGCTGAACGAACATGGCAAATAGATTCATGATGTTATAAAAATTGGCAAAAAACTTTGTCAAAAATTGTCCTTGATCTAATCCTCCTGCAGCCCCCATCTCTATAGCTTCGCTCGAAGCGCTCTCTGCTACGGTATCCATCATATACACGCAGTTTGTGTTGACAAAGTTAAGTAAAAGAACGAAATATGCGATGCAGAGAAGATAGTGGCTTTTAAAAACCAGGCGGAACACTCCTTCCTTTCCAATAGGTTTTTCCTGCTCTTCTTTCTTCGGCATTTTTGAGAGATCGACTGAGTAGAATACAGATCCCCAAGATTCCTGCTGCTACAAGCATGAGCTGAAATCGTCCCAATGGGACAGCTAGCCAATCAGTTATCTTTCCCCCTGCAAAGCCTCCGAAAGTTGCTCCGAATGCAACGATGGGGAACAAACGTTAAGTGTTAAAAGAAGAGCGGTAAGGGCTTCGCCAGATGGACAACTGTAAAAAGCCTGAGGAATTTATAGATGATCCCAGGAGATTTTTCCGAAGGCATCCAGATGTTTTGGTCTCCCCGATTGTTCATTCCTTCCCCTCCAAAATATTTCTCTTTTTGGATTTTTACGATAGCTAAGGAAAGGTCAACCTGTTTTTGGGCTTTTTCCGTTATTTTGTGTAAAAAGGTGTTGAAAAGTGAGTGAGATTTTCTTTAGAGAATTGCAATCAGTGGAGTTCTGGGATATTGCACAAATTTTGGGCAATGGGAGGGTGATTAAAAGAGTACAGCTTCTTTGCCCTGTTCCTGGATCAGCTTTTTTATTGTTCTTATGATGAGTGCCTTTCTCTCTAGTAATGATGAGGCCTCATCCTGATTCAGAAATTCTTTGAGTTTGGATTCGATCACTTCGTCTTCCAATTTGATGAGATTTTCAAAAAGCTTTTTAGAGCATCGGGTGATCTCCTGGTCTGGAATCAGTGTTAGGGAAGGATCGAAGGCCTCACCAAAATCCACACGGAGCACTTTCCAGCTCTCTTGTTCGATGAGCACGTCATCCAGCTCCTTGCGCTCACAATAGACGAGATTTTCGAAAACATTGAGTTCTTCCAGGCTGTTCTGGAAGGCTTCTTCAT
>Ga0209636_10006174_pt1 | contig 12245 bp, 7 predicted proteins | sample DeeMarSWOR152_54_FD_187464 | JGI IMG/M metagenome (GOLD analysis project Ga0209636, IMG submission 187464) | Marine sediment microbial communities from White Oak River estuary, North Carolina - WOR-1-52-54 (SPAdes) (version 2) | ecosystem: Environmental > Aquatic > Marine > Intertidal zone >...
AGTGACTCCCATTCTCTCTTTGTCAATATAGGGTTTCTTCTCCATGTAATCTGTCCATGCCATCAAATCTTCATAATCGAGGGTGCCCCAGTTGTTTACTATAGCTTTTGAATGTTCTTCACCATATCCTCTTGAGCCTCGAGGGTTGCAGAAGTAGATAATGTACCCCTGAGCTGCTAAAAAGAAGAACTCATGCATGAAGAAATTGCCATACTGGACGCGGGGACCACCATGGATTTCCAAAATGGAAGGATAGGTCTTGGTCTTGTCAAAATGAGGTGGTGTAATGATCCAGCCCTGTAAATGGTAACCTTCAGCACCTGGAAACCACACTTCTTCCACGCTTCCCAACTCTATGGTTTGTAATAACTGTTCGTTCATGTGGGTTAGCTGACGAGATTCACCAGAAGCTCTATCACGCACCCATATTTCACCAGGGATTTTCATGTCTGCATGAAGGTAGGCCATTACTGACTGAGCATCATCAAAAGTGACAAGTCCTGCCACACCAGTATCAATGACTGGTTCCAGACTGTTATCTTGTACAGCCAGTGATTTCAATACAGTATTACCGTGGTGCGACACCTGAAAGTAGATTTCTCTTCCATCATTCAACCAGATGGGGTGCGTTGTGGGCAGAACGCCTGGCATATCGTTAATGGTCACTGCAAAGGTCTCAACATCAAACTGCTCAGTAAGGTTTCGTGCACTTTCTGAGCCATCTGCAGGTACAACCCACAAAGAGTTCAGTTTCCATCCCAGCCCCTTCCCCTCGCTTCCCAGATAGGCCACCCATTTTCCATCTGGTGAAAATTGAGGAGCCCTTTTGGGTCCGGCAGGAGTTTCAATTTCGCGAAACTCTCCACCTGCTGCAGGTACAATGTAAAGATCGATGGCATCCGGGTCTAAATCGGGATCTTCTGTGCGATTAGAACAGAACACAATTTCTTTTCCATCAGGAGCCCAGCAAGGTTCTGTTTCATCATATATGTCACTGTCTGTTACTTGGGTGGCCTCTCCAGTAGAGACATCGATGACCCAGAGGTGAAAGCGTTCTTTAGGTAAAAATCCTTCTCCATCTTCCTTGTAAAAAACACGGGTTATGTGACGATAAACCACTCCCAGTTCCTTTTTCTGTTCATTTTCTTCTCGTTCAAGTTCTTCTTCATCCTTTTTGCGGAAGGTAGACACCAGCTGGCTACCATTTGGAGACCATTCAAATCCTTCGAACGTACCTTTCAGATCGGTGAGTCTACGGGCTTCTCCACCTGCAAGGGGGATTAAATAGATTTGAGCCTGTTTTTCATCATCTCTATTGGAGAGAAAGGCTATTTTAGAACCCTCTGGTGCCCACCTCGGATGGGTATCCTTTTGGTTACCGTGAGTGAACTGCTTGGCAGGCCCTCCATCAGTAGGGACGATCCACAGATTGGAGTATTTCTTTTCCGTTTCCTTGTCTACTCGTTGGACAGAAAAAATGATATGCCTTCCATCTGGCGAGATTTGGCAATCAGAAATCAGGCGAAAATTGTATAAATCCTCTGCTGTTATAGAACGTTTCTTCTGCATACCTTTTAGAAAAGGTCCCCTATTTTAAACCTTGTGCTCTGAGAAAAAATTGTTTCTCATTTTTGATAAAACAACATTGCATTGCTGACTAGGGAAGGGGACCCACATATATGTAACCAATTCCCAGCAGAGTCACAGCAAGATACAGTACCCACATCGCATAAAGATGGGCATGATATATATTCCATTTTTTGAAGAGATCCACCGTTTTATAGGCTATTACTGCCAGAATAGTGATGATAACTCCGGGAATTATGATTTCACCTGAGTATACCATGAGAACACAAATGTAGAGTAGTCCAAATGGATAAACAGTATATGCTGTTACCGGATTTTCTGGTAACCCAGCTTCCAGAATGCCAAAGAGTAATCCAGGAATACCTGTTGCCACCAGGAGCCCCAGTGTTACAGCTTCATTTTTCGATCCCACTCTCCAGGCATACATACTTTTACTGAACTGGTCACATACGGGTAAAGACATGACGTAGAGCAAAGGAACAATAAGGAAAAGTTGTAAGAAATCTGTTTTGTTGCAGTCACGAACAGAATACATGTAGGAACTGTGAAATTCTTCATGGAATCTCACCTTCAGACAGTAGTACATGGACACTCTGTACTGTGTAGATGTGCAGTCTATTCCTTCTTCTCTGCAGGATGTGTCATACATGGTGATCAAAGGAATGGTAAAAATGATATAACCTACTAACAGTATGGTTATGATAAATCTGGGGATTGTTGGTTCAAGCAGTTCTCTCCAGTCCATGAAAAGAAAGGGTAACCCTTGTTTAAAAGGATTGGCACATTCAGTAAATAGGTTATATCCATCCTTTTCAATCAAATTGCACTTGTATACAGAATGCCAAACACCGAATACATACACTTTAATTTCTGGGCTGGAAATAAAAACATAGCAGGTAAATAAGAGAAGGTACAATAACTGCACATTTTTACAGAAAAATTCCTCGACTCAGCATGGTCTGTGCATATATCAGATCATAGAATATCCAGGAATAGCAATTTCTTCCCTCTCCAGAACATCTGCAATTCTTTTTGATACCCCTTCATCCCAGAAGAGAGGAATCTCAAATTCTTTATTATTTTCCAGAACGTTCTTCAAACACGTAAGGATGGCTTCAATATCCAGGGCACACAATCGGTTAGCTCCTGCCTTGATAGTTTCCACCCGTTCTGTGGTTTCTCTCACTGTGACACAGGGTACCTGGAGGACCAACGCCTCCTCCTGGATGCCGCCAGAATCAGTGATGACGCAGGCAGCCTGAGAGAGCAGCCTAACAAAATCCAGATACCCTAAGGGCTTTATCATGTACACATTAGCTCCAGCAGTATCCAGGTTATATCTGGCAATTGCCTCTCTGGTTCGGGGATGTACTGGAAATACTACTGGCAGAGGAGCCTGAGAAAAAGCGTCCAAGATTATCTGCATATTTTTCTTGCTTTCCACATTGTGCGGTCGGTGAACAGTAGCTACACAGTACCTCTTTTTCTTTACCCCAATTTTCTCTAAAATATTGGATTTTTGTGCTTTTTCTCTATTGGTAAGCAGCGCTTCTATCATAATGTTTCCCACAAAGTGTATGGACTCTCTTTTCACTCCTTCATTCATTAGATTTAATACAGCATTTTCAGTGGGGGAAAACAGCAAATGGGAAATTCGATCCACCACCACTCTGTTAATCTCTTCCGGCATGCGCATATCAAAGCTCCTATACCCAGCTTCCACGTGGGCCACTGGTAACCCTAGTTTGGCAGAGGCAATTGCTGCTGCCAATGTGGAGTTGACATCGCCCACCACCAAGGTAATATCCGGGGCTTCTTCTAGAAGAGCTTTCTCCATAGCAGCCATTATCTTCCCTGTTTGTACAGCATGGGTTCCTGATCCCACACCCAGGTGTCTATCCGGCTCTGGCAGATCCAAATCTGAAAAAAACACCTTGGACATCTCGTAGTCATAGTGCTGTCCTGTGTGAACCAGCACATGGTTAAATCCTCGTTCTGAAAATGTTTTAGCCAAGGGAGCTATTTTCACAAAATTGGGTCGCGCACCCACCACACTTAAGATCTTCATAAGTTCACCTTCCCGATTCCAGCATAAGAAAATCCTTCTACAAAGTCAAAAACATTTTTTCCATCTACAATAATGGGAGTTCTCATCAACGATTGTAACCTGCTCAAATCCAGTGTCTTAAACACTGTATGATCCACGGCAAACACAATACAGTCACAATCTTTAGCTGCTTCTTCAAGGGGCAGTCCCTTTATCACTCCATGCTTTGTAGCAATTTTGAAAACATGGGGATCATGGTAGACCACTTCAATGCCATAATCTTTCAGTAATTCAATCAGGGTGACAGCAGGGGATTCCCGCACATCTGAAATATCTTTCTTGTAGGTTACTCCAAAAACTGCTACCTTTGCGTCTTCAATTTTTCTTTTCTCCTTTAACTTATTCAAAATCATGTACAATGTATGCAATGGCATATAATCATTGATTTCTCCACTCAATTCTATTAATCGAGCTAAATGTCCTACTTCTTTGGCCTTCCAGGCTAAATAATACGGATCTACCGGTATACAATGACCTCCCACTCCAATTCCTGGATAATGGGGCATGAAGGTGGAAGGTTTCTTAGAGGATGCCGCCTTAAGAGCTTCCCAGACATCGATACCCAATGATTCAAAAATCAAGGCTATTTCATTAATTAATGCGATATTAACTGCTCTAAATATATTTTCCAGTATCTTGGAGGCTTCAGCTGTTTTAATATCCTTTACTGGTACCACTGTGTCGATAACAGAAGAGTACAGAGTTACACTACGTTGTAAATCCCTTTCAGTTAACGCTCCTACTACCTTTGGCGTATTCTTTATGGTGTACTGAGAATTTCCAGGATCAATCCTTTCCGGGCTGTACGCCACTCCAAAGTCTTTTCCTGCTTTCAACCCTGATTTTTCCAGGATGGGAATGACCACTTCTTCGGTGGTTCCCGGGTAGGTGGTGCTCTCCAGAATGATAATGTGACTCCTTCTAATGTAGTCTTTGACAGTTTCACATGCACTCTTTACAAACTGTAGGTTTGGACATTTCTTCTCATCAAGAGGAGTGGGAACGCAGATGATCACAAATTCAGATTGCTCAATGCAGGAAGGATCTGTGGCGGGAAAAAAAGAGGTATCAAGTACAGCTGCGAGATCGCTATCAGAAATATCTTCCACGTAAGAGTGGCCTTTCTTCAAGAGAGAAATCTTTTCTTCTTGGACATCATATCCGTAGACAGAGTGGGCTTGAGCAAACGTAATACTTAAAGGGAGACCTACATAGCCAAGTCCTACAATACATATATCCATGAACTTGTGTGTACCTGATCTCTTTTTAAGGTTGTTATCAAACGGTTGACAAACTAAAGGATAGATTTTGTCATTTACTGATAAGAGAAAAAAAAATCCATATTATCATTTTTAATCCTTTCTTAAATTAAGATGATTATCTTTTTCTGATTTTGTTTTGTAAATTGTTATAGAAAGAACTTTTTCCTAATATTCTCCTCTCAACACTTTCCTCTCAAGTTTTTTGATTTTTGACTACAGGTTATCATCACCTGGAATGTCGTAATCATTTCCGAGGACAAGGAATACACTGTATGTTGATACTGAAATAATTGTGGCCAAACTTGTTCAATTTCTATAGAGTGTAAACAAAAATCTTAAAGAGTAACACAACATGTCATTACTAGACATCTTAGCTATAAGCAAAGACAGCATTGTCGAACGTCGAGCAGAGATGAAGGGAAGCCTCCTTTTTCTCCACTCTTCTAGCTTTTTCTCAGTAAGAGGCATTTACATCCCCAAAGATTCTTCAACAGCATCAATAGAAATATTTATTCAATCAAGTTGATTCAATCAAGTGCACACTACTCTAGTACTCTCAATAAAGCTGACAAGGAATTATCAGACAATCCTCGCATAAGCGAAACCTTTATATGGTCACCCAGGTTATATACTACAATGACCGAAAAAAGTGGTTGCTTTTTACACTAAAGGGATCTATTTCTGTAGCGAAAGCTTTAAGGTGATATCATGAATTCTGAAATCGAGACTAAATGGCAGAAGCGGTGGGAAGATGCGCGTCTCTTTGAGGTAGCCCCTTCTGATGAGCCCAGTTTCTTCGTCAATGTGCCATACCCTTACATGAATGGGTTCTTCCATTTAGGGAGATCGTTCACCTTTCTGAGAGCAGATGTCATTGCCCGGTTCAAACGAATGCAAGGGTACAACGCATTGTTTCCCTTTGCTTTCCATTGTACAGGTACACCAATTGTGGCTGCAGCACAGCGAGTAAAAGATGGAGAAGAACAGCAGACAAGAATCCTCAAAGAAATGGGCATTCCAGATGACATCATCCCTGAATTTGCAGATCCAGTTTTCTGGACCGAATATTTCCCGGAAGAAGGAAAAAAAGATCTGAAACGGCTCGGCATGGGAGTGGACTGGAGGAGGACCTTTAAAACCACCTCACTGAACCCGCACTATGACAAATTTGTACATTGGCAGTTTCGCAAATTAAAGGAAAAAGGCCTGGTAGGTCTGGGCGAACATCCTGTGATCTGGTGCACCAAGTGCAATTCACCAGTGGGCGACCATGCCAGACTGGAGGGAGAAGGGGAAACCCCGCAGGAGTACACGTTGTTAAAGTTTGAATTTGAAGAGGGATACATCATGGCTGCCTCCTTGAGGCCGGAGACAGTGTATGGTCAAACCAATATGTGGGTAGACCCTGATTTAGAATATGTAAAAGCCAGCATCAATGGTGAGATATGGATTGTATCCAAACCCTGTGCAGAAAAGTTATCTCATCAGAATAAATCAGTCAAAATTATAGATACGGTAAAGGGAGAAGAATTAATCGGAAAATACTGTACAGCTCCGGGTATCGAACGGGAAATTATCATATTACCGTCAGGGTTCTGTGATCCCAATAAAGGAACGGGATTAGTCACCTCTGTGCCCTCAGATGCTCCTGATGACTGGATGGGCCTGTATGATCTGCACAGAGATCCCGAATTGTGCAAGAAATATGGGCTGGACATAGAGGAAGTCAAAAAAGTTGAACCAATAGCTATTATCGCCTCAAAAGGATGGGGAGATTTCCCTGCTGTAGAGATCTGTGAAAAAATGCAGGTTGAAAATCAGTACGATAGAGAAAAACTAGAGAAAGCAAAAAAACAAATCTACAGATCTGGATTCTACACTGGAAAGATGAACGAGAGTTGTGGGAAGTACGCTGGCATGAAAGTGGAACAGGCCAAGGATCTGATCAAAGAGGAATTGATTGCACAGGGAAAAGCAGATATCATGTACGAACCGTCAGGAGAGGTGATCTGCAGGTGTTTAACCCCCAGTATTGTGAAGATTGTAAAAAATCAATGGTTCATTAAGTACGGTGATCCACTGTGGAAGGAGAAGGCACATAATGCTGTGGAAAAAATGACCTTCTACCCTGAAGTGGTGAGAAAGCAGTTCCACTATGTGGTGGACTGGTTGAATGACTGGGCGTGCACCAGAGAATTTGGGTTGGGGACCAGACTTCCCTGGGATGAGAAATGGGTGATTGAATCATTGAGTGATTCCACTATCTATATGGCCTTTTACAGCTTTTACTATTTGATGAAGGATGTGGACCTAGAAAAAATGACTGATGACGTCTTTGACTACATTTTGCTGGGAGAAGGTACTGTAAGAGAACTGGCAGAAAATCGTGGTATCCCTGAAGATATCCTGAAAAAGGCTCGAGAAGAATTTGACTACTGGTATCCCTTCACCATCAGGACCAGTGGGAAGGATCTGGTGCAGAATCACATGACGTTCTGCATTTTCAATCATGCTGCCCTCTTTCCTGAAGAAAAGTGGCCGCAGGGCTTTGCAGTGAACGGATGGATGATGCTGGATATGCAGCGAATGAGTACCTCTCGAGGAATTTCATTGTACCTGCGGGAAGCGCTGGATACTTACGGAGCAGACGTGTGCCGGATCGCTCTCATGTACAGTGGTGAAGGAGTGGATGATACCAACTGGGACACCACCTTTGTAGAGGGCATTGGAGCAAAACTGGACACATGGTATACCTTTGCTCTGGAGAACTACGGAAAGGGGAGAACAGAGAAAAAGTACATTGACCGCTGGTTTGAGTCAGTGGTGCACTCCCTGCTGGTGGAAGTGACTGATGCATATCAGCATATGAATTTTAGAACAGCGCTCCAGAGGGGATTTTTCGATATGCAGCGCTACTTAAAATGGTATCTCCGGAGATGTACACAACCCCACAAGAACGTCATATCTGAATTCATCGAAATCCAGACCAAGGTATTAGCCCCCATTGTACCTCACATCACCGAGGAGATCTGGGAGAAGCTGGGAAAGCAGGAATTCATTTCTTCAGCAGCATGGTGTGAATCAGACAAAGAAAAAATCGATGAAACAGTGCTGCAGGTGGAGCAATTTGTGGAAAACTTGATGGATGATCTCCAGGAAATTTTGCGAGTGGCCCGAATTGAAGATGCTGAAAAAGCATACATATACACAACAGAAGATTGGAAATGGGAAGTCATAGATCTGGTCAGAGATGAAAGAGAGGTAAAAGAAGCAATGAAAAAAGCTATGCAGTCAGAAAATGTGAGAAAACACGGGAAAGAAGCTTCCAAGTTCATACCCAAGGTGGTCAAAGAGAGAATCTTTCCCCAGAAGATAAAAGAAAAAGAAGTACTGGAAGAGGCAAAGGATTTCATCTCCAGAGAAACAGGTCTTGAAATTGAAATTGACGCAGAATACGATCCCCAAAACAAAAAGAAAGCTGCAGTGCCAGGAAAGCCAGGTATCTACATCGAATAACCTTTCAGGGTTCATTTTCTTTTCTTTATCTATTTATTTCTTCCTTTTTATTCCTTGTACATCCACCTTTTAGTGTTTGATAGCATTTTTCAACAGGTTGAATGCTACCTATATGAAAAAAGCTGCATCTACAACAGTGTCTATCCTCAAGACTTGCAGATTTCGCAAAAATAACTATTAATTTCTAATCAAAATTGCTAATCAATAGATAAGATACTATCGTAATCGAAAGATTTATATAGTAGTGTTAATCAATAATAACTATGAAAAATATCGACGACATTGTTAAGCTGGTGAAAGCTGATGCAAAGAATGCATTTTCTAATAGAGCAGACCCGGAATTCTGTGACCTATTGGACTATGCATACGAGTTTAGAAAGGAATTCATCGAAAAGAGGATGCAGGCCTTCTCCTAGAGAAGGACGATCTTCTTTTTCCTTTTGGATTCTCTTAACGCCTTCTTGGCTAGTGGGAAGTCTTTCAACAATCTAGCAGAAATTTCAGAAGGTACATTAGCAATGCCCACACTCAGACTGGCTCCTAATTCCTGAATATCTGTTCTCATCTGCTCCAGATCACCGACAATTACATCCAGATCGGGATCAGAGCAGTAGATCTGGGCTTCTTCAGTGCCTCGTTCAACATCCACCCCATGAAGAATGGTGGCGTGATGATTTCTGGCAAATTCAGTAACTGCATGGGATAAAAACCGGGTAATCACGTTGGGAGAATATTCTGTCCATCCCATTTTTTTGGTCATTTCAGAAAATTTATCCAGATCCAATGCAATAACTACAGCCATCCACCCTCCTCCACAAAAGGGATTTCTTTAAAAGGTGTCCACTGAAGTCCTCTCTCTTGAATTGCTGAAAATCCCATGTGTTCAGGAGAATGCGCATCTGAACCCAGAGTTAAGGGGATACCTAAGTCTGCTGCTTTCTCGTACAGCCACTGCGGCAAATAAATCAATGCTTTTTCAGATAATTCCAAGGCAATTTTTGAATCTGCAAATTGTTCAATATCTGAATGTGAGCAGCGGGCTCCATAAGCACAGGGATGGGCAATAATATCAATGTTCTTTTGCTGAGCCATGATGAACGCTTCTTCCAGAGTGTATCCCTGTCGTGCATGTCCCATGGAATAGTCGAAGTACTTGGGAATTCTGGTATTGGAGGGCAGACGAACTTCTGCCCCATACAGAATAGGAATGTCAGCATTACTTTTGTAGTACTCAATTTTCCTCATTATTTTGGTCACATTTCTTATCCGGTACGGATAGTGATCCACAAATCCTAATGCCTTTAATTTTAGAATTTGAGCCTGCAGAACATAATGATCAATATTCACCGAGTAATCTTTGATTTTCCAATCGTGACCAATAATATGGGCATGGAGGTCATACATAGAATGTTCTTTTACCGACCCTTTAAATTGATTTCCCATAGCTTACCCTCCAACCCTGAGCCCACTGCCAGGTGGAAGACACCAGGACCCATCAAAGGTAATTAGTAACCCTTAGTAATAGCATCTGCATTGCCAGTGATGGCTATCGTTCTAATCTATGACTAGCCTTTGACATTTGCAAATAATGATATTCCCCATTACAGCCGAAAAGTTTATATAGTATTGATCAGCAATATATATAAGGTATATTGAAATCCAGATAAGGTGATCAAAATTCTGATCAATGAAAAGACCCAGAAAATCTTCTGGTTCCTCTGGAAGAACAAGAAAGAGCCCTATACCATTAGAGAAACAGCTCAAAAAACAGGGGTTTCCTATGGGTCTACCTGGTCGATTCTAAAAGAATTTGAAGAACTGCAGATAGTATACGGAATTGAAAAGAAGAAAGCATACCTGTATGTGTTGAATTTCGAAAATCCATTGTGTTTTCATGTGTGGTCGCTGTTAAATGCTCTAAAAAGAGAGAACATTGATATTGACGCTTCACTGAAAGAAAAAATCGGTCAGATAAAAGAAGGATTTGCAGTACATTATGCCATTAACGGGGTATCAAAGATTATCTGTTGTTCAGAAAAGAGGTTCAAAAACGTAGAATCAATGAATTTTGAGGACTTTAAGAATTTCCTCCATAAAAAGAAAGGGTTGTATAATATATTATGGAACAACGGCATAATACTGGTGGGAGAAAAGAAATTCTTTGATTTCATGTGGAAAATAGCAGAAAAAAGAGTAATTGGGGTGGGAACGTGAAAAAATGGCTGTGTATTCTCATAATTATTGCGTTTATTTCTATGACTGCTGCTCAAAGTGCACTCCCTCCCAAAGATTTTTTTGTTGAAGATGGTATCCCGCACACGATTATTGTGGTGGGTGATGAAGCATCTGCTTCAGATGTAATATCAGCCACGTTGCTGGCCACCAGAATAGCTGATTTAACTGTTAAAAGGGAGAAAAAAGTGACTGAAACAGTGTATTCTGAAACCATTCATACAGTCAATAGCATGACTCCCTTTGTGTGGAATAATTATCATTTGTTTTTTGATTTGAACAAAGATATTCTGTGGTGGTTTGATTACCGACTGGAGAAATTGAAAGACACCATACCTGGAGGGTTCATCCCCACCATAGAAAGAACCTGGGCCTCACAAACCACACCAGTCAATTTACTGGGTGACTACTATTCCATGCTGGAAATTCGACAATACGACGATTTTTCATGGTGGTACCTGTTCTATGGGATTCCCCGGAACTACGAACATCAGTACTTTGAGAAGGGGGAGTCAAAATCCTATGGGAAGTACACAGTGACACTGCTGGAGGTGGATGTGGATGAAATGGAAGCTAAGATCAGAATTACCAGTGATGCAGTAGATGATATCATTTTTCTGCCAGTGTATTGCAAGGACTGCAAGCACGTGGTGGGTGAACTGTTCTGCAATGCTACAGATCCTTTGCCTCCCTTACATTCAGCAGATCGATTGCAGAGAGAGTACCCTTCCTTTTTTGTGGATGTAAAATATTTCGTGGGTGGTCTGTTATCTAATCCAGATGCGGTAGCCCGGGCCAACTGGTACTGGAGCCCTCCTCCTTTCCCCTCAACGCCAGATATGTTCATTGATGGCGTGTTTCATATTGGGAGTACATCTTTAGATTTCTACAGAGATTACTTTGCTGCTTTCTATGAGTCAACACGAATTGAGATACCATTGCGGGTGTACACCACAGGATTCATCAATGAGAATGCAGGACAGGTGAATGTGTTCTTGTCCAGTGATTACTACCTGGATAATCTGGCGCTGTACATTGTGTTATTTGAGAAGGAAGTGGATTTAGGTGGAACAGTGTACCGAAATGTGGTACGAAAAGTATCTAACCCAGTGTTTGTAACCATGAGGAGCGGCTCCACCTTTGAATATTCCTATACCTTTACTGTACCTCCTTCAGTAACAGATCCTGTGCACAATTTGGGGGCAGTAGCCTTTGTACAGGATACAGTCACCAAGAGAATTCATCAAGCAGATGTGCTGGACTTGAGAGAAAAGCGATTTGTCTATGAGGTGGACGTGGATGCAGATTTTGATGGTAGAGCTGAAGAAGTGGAATTTGCTATTGAATGCACCAAGATCCCTTTTTTAGGCGTTCAGGGAAATGCATGGGCTCGATTTAATGTGTATTTATTAACAGATTACGGCGTATTATTCCCTATGTGCTGCGATACTCCCTTTTTTGAAGATGAGGTAGCTAGATGGGATCTGGAAATTTTCAAAAGAAATAACTTGGGTTACATACTAGTGAAGGTGTGTGATCCC
>Ga0209636_10006176_pt1 | contig 12241 bp, 13 predicted proteins | sample DeeMarSWOR152_54_FD_187464 | JGI IMG/M metagenome (GOLD analysis project Ga0209636, IMG submission 187464) | Marine sediment microbial communities from White Oak River estuary, North Carolina - WOR-1-52-54 (SPAdes) (version 2) | ecosystem: Environmental > Aquatic > Marine > Intertidal zone >...
GCAGCACGGTACGCCCGAAGAGGTGGAAACGGAGATAAGAGCCCAGATCGAACGTGCCAAGCACTTTCGCATCCGCCCTACCCACCTGGACACCCATATGGGCACGCTCTTCGCTCGGTTTGAGTATGTTGAGGTCTACTATAAAGTGGCTGAGGAACACGGAATTCCGCCTCTCCTCATCAAGCCTTCGCCTGAGGTCAGACAGCGAACATACAGCCTCGCTTCCAACAATCCTCGACTAGCACAGAAAATCATGAAGACTCTGGCAAGGATGCAGCAACGCTTTCCGGCGCTTGATCATCTATCGGTCGGTACAGGTGGCGGCACCCACGAGGAGAGAAGAGCTGCTTACCATGAGATACTGAGAGATCTGAAGCCGGGCGTGAACCAGATAACACTTCACTTGGGCGGGGACGAGAAGGAAATATGGACAATCATAGGGCCAGATGCTGCCTACAGACGCGGTGACTTCCTCATCTTCACTGAAACTGAAACCCGACAGATCATCAAACAACGCCGGATAGAGCTTATTGGTTGGCGAGACCTAGTCCGCTGAAGATCTGTATCTATATTCTTTTATGTAATCGTTACCATATACTATGGAAAGTGACGCCTCCAAGGAGAGCACGATGCCCAAGCAGAACGATCTAGAACAGAAGGCTCTACAGTTGATAATGAACACGGGACACGATGGCCTCTTACAGTCCGACCTCTGGCGGAAAATGGGAGCCAGCAGCAGAGAAGGGTCACGTGTATCCATCAAACTCGAGAAAAAGGGGCTCGTCTATAGGGAAAGAGAGCTCTCCAACGGCAGATGGACATACAGGCTCTACTCCAAAAGGCAACCCGTCTCGATCGATTCGATATTAACCTGTCCATGCTTGACCTGCGGCGAAAGCATAAGGTGTGGAGCTGGCGGCAGGCTATCACCGAACGAGTGCGACACATTGACTCATTGGATTTTTGACTCCAGCCGCTAGCAAGCGGCCTCTTTCGGTGAGGACTGGTTGCCTAAAGATTGGGTAAGAGAACAAAAGAGAGACTTCTACTACAGAAAGGCGAAAAAAGAGGAATACAGGTCGCGCGCATCATTCAAACTCTTACAGGCCGTTGAGAAGAATGGCTTTATGGAACCAGGTGACGTTGTCGTCGACTTGGGGGCAGCGCCAGGCGGCTGGTTGCAGATTGCTAGGAAGATTGTGGGGGAGAAAGGGTTTGTCTTAGGAGTGGACACCGTACAGATTGAACCTCTGAGCTATCCAAACGTGTACACGATTGTCGCAGACATAAGGGACCTCGAAATCGCCAGAAGAGCCAGAGCTCTTCTACCGCGCCTAGCAGACGTCGTGATTTCGGATGTCTCGCCTGAAGTGTCAGGTATCTGGGAAGTAGATCATGCTCGTCAGATAGAATTGGCGGAGCATTCTCTTGAGATCGCGACCTTCGTCTTGAGTGAGAACGGCAATTTCTTCGTGAAGGTATTCCAAGGTGACATGTTCAGTAAATTCCTAAGCAAGGTGAGGAGATTCTTCTCAACTATCAAAATCATCAAACCCAAAGCAAGTAGGAAGAGGAGTGCCGAGGTCTACGTTCTCGGATTGAACTTCAAAGGCCAGCGCCAAAGAAGTTCCTCTGCTTCTATCACTTGCAGTTCTGGGCTACTCTGATGATCGTGTCAACCACTCTCTCCAGCCCATTCAGACCCGAAATGCGTCTCTGAACTTCCTCCATTCTTTCTCTGTAGCTCTCATCGACCATCATCTTCTCTACTGTTCCAATGAGCAAATCTCTGTCCACATCGTTTTGCTGGAGCACCTCAGCTATGCCGAGCTCTTGGACTCTGTAAGCGTTGTTCAGCTGCTCAGTGTGGCTTGGTGTTGGGATGAGGACCATCGGCTTTCCGTAGCTAATGCCCTGAGTCAGGGTTCCGTGCCCAGCTCTGGATACGACAAGGTCACAAGCCTTCAGGTATTCGAACCTGTTTGGAACCCAGGCATGTATACTGATATTTCCTTTCCGAACTGGCTTAGGGGAAGCATCAGGATACCCCAGAGACATGACGACCTGATAGCCCTGCGGGAAGTCCATGACGATCCGTTGGAGAACGTCAGTAATGTAGGCCCGTTCGTTACTGGGTCCGCTGATAGGCATGAAAATCATGGGAGTGTCTTCATCCAGACCGAGATTCCTCCTCAATTCCCCCTTGGCAGGAAGCTCTTGCGGATGAACAGGCAAAATGGGTCCCACGAGCTGTACTCGCTTCTGGTAAGCCTCTGGAATTCTCAGGTTTCCGATTGACAATGTGTAAGGCGGAGGGAAATCAGGTATCATGAGATGCGCCGCCCCGCTCGTCCAGAGTTTGCCTATCATAGCTAGAGCGCCGGTGTCGACCAATTTGGCCAATCTCAGAAGCCTAGATCTGCGAGGTATTATTATCTGAAACTGGTTGAGAATGCACACGTCCGGGATCTTCAGGATCTTTGCGGCTAGCAGCGGTGATACGCGCGAATCCGAGACGACGACATCAGGCTCGAATGCCCTCATGAATCCTATCTCGGCCTCCATTTGCTTAGTCACAGTGAACGAAGCCAAGATCGGTCCGGGATTAGCTACTGTCTGTCTGAAATCCACGGTACCGTCAGGCTTGACTACGAACCCCACGGACGGAGCTTCAACGAGGGGGAACCCCGCGCGTTCCACATACTTCACAGCATCTCTGTAGGTTGAAAAAAGAACTTCAGCTCCTTCCTCTACGAGTCTCTTCGCTATCGGAATGCATCTTCCCGCGTGTCCCAGCCCGATGCCACATACGCCGAAGTAAACCCTCAATCTTCGAACCCTCTTAGACGCCTCTGCTAATCTGCTCAGTAGTAGCTAGTCCCACGCGAAGGTGTACAACGTAAGAATCGACTTGAGCGTTCTTAACGATTTTGGAAAGAAAGCCTCCAACCTAAGCGGAACAGTGGCATCGAGCGTTCTCATTTCTCCTTGCGGCGATTGCAGGAATTCCACGAGTAAGATGTCTAGCAACGATATTATCTCGATTCTGCGATCGCAAGGTCAAGGATAGCGAGGAGCTCTCCAACCCCATTTCCCGGAGCAGTCAATCGCTTAACTGTGATAACTTGCTTGCACGAATTGCTTGGGATTCTCTACCTATCCATCCAAACCCCCATTGATGCTCAATTGCTCTCAATAGGGCATTGTTTGGGCTTTTTCCGCATAGGTTGATGGTTCGGTCTCACTGACCGAGCCTTTGTCCACATCCAGAATGTAGATTGCATGAATGCGAGCGTTCCTTATCTCGCCAAAACTCACTGGCGGGCTACTGTAATAGATGTCACACAGGGCTTTGACCTCCTTCAGCTCACGTTCAAGGCGATCGCGTGGGGGCTTGATCAAGGCTGGGTGAATCTGCATGAAATAATGCGGAGGAACAGCCAACCCGAATTTCTCTGCGTAGCCGCTGTACCGTGTTATCTTGCTGGCTACTCTCGCTTTGATGTATGTTGACGGGTCCAGAGCGTGCTCCGGAGGCACGAAACCTGTCTCCACCTCTATTATCAGGCTACCGAACCCCTTCAGCGCGTAGATGTCGCAGGACACGCTGTCCAGAACCCTCTCCAAATGGACGTCGTAGCCAGCCAGTATCAGATACTTGGCGCATACAAGCTCCATGACAGAATGATTGATCTTCACCAAATTCCCATCGTGAAGAGAGATGAGCCGATCTCTCAACCTTGCAATCTCCTTTGAGGCATACTCATTCTCCGCGCGGCTCAGTCTCTCTACCAGGACGTCTATGTCCCTTTCGAATTTTGCCAAGGTGGCTGGCTTCACCCCATACAGAATATTGGACTTAACAATTTAAGATTTTGTGCAAAAGCTTTATAAGGATCCGTCCTTGTAGTGTGGAGCCCCAAGCTGGGAAGCATGCTTTAGCTGCGCTGCATCAAGGCAATGAGCAACGCGGTCAGAACGGCGGAAGGCCGCGCCGCGACAAACACATTACCTCGATGGGCCGCGAACGCAAACAAGGCTTAGACCCGGCTTGGAGCTTCTCATGCTTCAAACTCCTTTGAGAGTCTTTGGCTGTCAACAGGACTCAGCAGTGTCTTGTTCAGGCTTCTATTCTCTTCAGTTGGCCTTTGTACATCTCAATCACTTCATCTGCCGTTGTTGCGTCTTCTGCGGACTTGTCTATCCGGTAGTTTCCTGTGAACCGTGGGAATCTTATGGCTAGGCCGCTTCCCCCTCTAATGGAATCAATACCGCACATGTGGATCGGGCTCAGAGTAATCTCAGCTCCGATAGCTTCAAGTACTACTCTGGGTTCGAACCAGACATCGGCCTCCAGCTTCGACTCAACCCTGGGATGCCGGTGAGGGATCTTGTGAGGCTCCAACATCTTTGGGATCTTCTGAAGGTCTTCATCTGTGAACCCGGATCCGCATTTGCAGACGGTCTCGAAAGTATCATTGTCGGGATTGTAAGCTGCAAGAAGAGCGGCGCCGTATGTTCCGGCTCTCTTCCCTCTACCGTGAAACGCACCCACGACAACGAGGTCAACCGTGTCTGTCATCTCGCTCTTGTAATCTCGTTTATACTTTATCCAGAGCCACCCTCGAGCTCCAGCCTGATATACCGAATCTTCGCTCACGGATTTGCAGACCAATCCCTCGCACCCAATCTCTATAGCCTCCTCAAAGAATCTCTCCAGTTCGGCTGGATCATCCGTCAGTATGTATCTGGTCATCTGGACACGGTCGTTTTCTTTGCTAAGGTCTTCGAGTACCTTGTGACGGACCAGATAAGGTTCCTGAGTCAAGTCTTTCCCCTCAGAATAGAGAACATCGAAGATGAACAATGAGACTGGATGCTCCTTCACTGCCTGCTGAATCCCGTATTTCCGTCTTCGATGCATAAGTTCCTGGAAAGGTCTCATCTCGCCGGTGTCAGGGTCTACTGCGACAAGTTCAGCTTCAACAATAGCCTTGTTTGATGCGATTTTCTCTTTGACCAGTTCGACTGCATCGGGATACTGACCTGTGATGCTTTCCAGTCTTCTTGAGAAGAGGATGACCTCGTCCCAATTCTTATGGATTTGTACTCTCTCCCCGTCATACTTGTATTCAGCTGCGCACTCTCCGCCTAGCTTCTCAATAATCTCGGTCGCCGAACTCAAACGTTCGGCCATCATTGGTCTGATGGGCTCCCCAAGTGACACCTCGAATTCCCTCAGTCCTGCCGTCCCAATCTCGACAACGGTCTTCGCAACTCTGCCTAGGTCGGAAGAGACGTTGTAGGCTCTTTCCAGAAGGGGTCTTGAGTCTTTGCCGCCACCATAGGCGACAGCTAGGGCGTCGAGGACAGTCATATCAGCTATTCCCAGCCGGAGCTTGCCGGTAACAGTTCTTACAATGTACTTGGCTTCTTTGGGCTTCGAGTCTGCCAGAAGACCTGCAAGAAGGTTTATCTTTTGGTCCACGGAGCCAGGCCCAGATGCCTTCGCCATCCTGTCAAACGTCTCGTAGACCCTCTCAACTGTCAGGGGTTCGGGAAAGAAGGTGACTTGGAGCTTCTTTTCGAGGAATCTTTGAGTTGTTTCGCCTAGATCTCCTGTCGTTTGCAGGTCTTTTTCGATCGATTTCTCTCTTATTCCGGTGGCTTTTGCGACTGCTCTTGTGGCGAGCTTCTCCGCGATGCCAATCTCGATGCCCATGAAATCAGGATAGATTTTCCCTTGCGTCAGGTAAACAACCTTGCCGATTGTGGCCTTCGGTGTGCTATCGAGTAGGTCGACGAGATAATCTGTCATCTCTAATCTCTTTGTTGTGTTTTCAATCTTCTCGTAGGCGTCCGCAACTAACGAGTACTTCAACTCGAAGCCTTACCTCGGTACTAAGGATCTCCGGGGGGGGATATTGAAGCTAAGCGTTCCTTGCTCTGGGGGAAGGGCCAATCGTGAAATCACTCTTTGGCTAGTAGTATCAGCCCGCAGATGATATTGACGACCCCTAAGAAGCCAGCGGTGAATACGATGAACTCCGATGTAAGCAGGTCTACCAGGGTTGGGAGTCCTTGAATATCGAGTAAAGGGCTGGCTATGTATTGGAGGGACAGGAAGGTGAGCACGGAGCCAATTGTGATCAGCAGGCCGCTAAGTCCCTTGCCAGCCTTCCTTGTGATCGTGAATACGCGCCGTCGCTCCACTTCAATGGTGTCCTTGAGGATTTCAGGCTCTTTCAGGTATGGGACGAAATCGGGTTCTACCTTTATTTCGTTCTTCTTTTTGCGTGGCATCGTGGGGTCTGCAACCGCACTCTGTGAAAGGAAACAGTGCTTAAAAGAGTTGCTCTGCAGTGGGAAACGGAGCGGCTCTCATCTGGAAACATGTTAGCGAACCGTATTCTGCTCAGGAAACGTCTGTGTTGGGTTGCTGAGGCCTCACGCGTACTCCGCATCGAGGGCAGTAGATGGCGTCCGACGGTAGCCTCTGTCGACACTTGTAGCAGAATCTTGGCTGAAACCCTTTCAGACTTGGTCCAACGGCACGAGGGGCTGGTAGAGCGACTGGAGCCTCGGCAGCATGCGGGATTGCTGGTCGGATGGGCTTCTCTCTGATGCGTAATGAATAGTATAGACAGGTGAGGGCGATTGGGTGAAGAGGTTGGACGAGTGATGTGAGTATGCTCGTCATGAACCATCGTACAGTATCAACGGTGGGGTCGAAGGGACTTCCCAGTGAGCTTACGAGGGTATCTCCTACTACGTAGACCGCAGCTGTGGCGGTGAAGACCAACAGGAGGACCGCAAACGTCTTGCCCCATCTACCGGCCACTAGTTCTCTGCTTCGCCGTAGGCTCCCAGAGACCCCTAGCCGCTCCATCATGATCACTTGGACTGTCAGGCTGAACATGAGTGCTACGATGACACCGGGGATGATGAAAAGGATGAGGCCGAGGATTGTCAGAACTCCCACTATGAGCCCAGTCGTCAGAAGAGAGGAGATGCTGGAAAGAGTGAAGCGGAACCCTCTGTTGAGGCTGGGACGTAAACCTTCTAGAATGTCGGATGAGCATTTGACGGCTATCCCGTTGGACAGCGTGGTTATGACCCAACCGACTGTGCCGAATAGAGCGACCACAGGGATCACGTTTGTCAGGTAGTTGATCAGCCATAGGAAGAATTCCTCTGTGAAGCCCTGTGGGAGGAAGAACTCGGGCATGAGCGAATACATGAACTGACTTAGCGCGCCGTTTGCGAGATTCGTGACCAAGAAGGGAACCAGAAACAGTTCGTATCTCGCCAAGTAGAGGTTGATTGACATCCTTAGTACCTCCGTGGCCGATACTTCGCGATAAGGCTTCTCAAGGACCATGGTCCAGCCCCGATCCTATTCTTTGACCAGTTGTCTTTCTCTTCTGAATCGGTATGATCTGAATCTAGGGAGGCGGTTTTCCCATACGGTGATTATGATGTGTCTTCGCTTCCTGCAGTCTACAAGAATAATGAGAGGACTTAAACGTTGCGCATTGATGACTATCGCTCTAAGTGGGTGTGCGTTCTTGGTCGAGCGGTGACGCTTTGTCATCTCATATGCAAGATTAGACCAACCTGATCTACGAAGACACGGAGGAATGGGAATTCTGGTTAAGTAGTCGTCTCAGAACATGCAATGATTGTTACACACTGGGCCTTGGCGAAGATTTTCTGTTTGTTGGGAGAAGAATCTGAAGCGGTCGTCATGCCTAGGCCGGGATGAATCAGAGCCTTCACGTGAAAAAGTTTATAGGTGTTCTCGTCAAAGACGGATTGAAGTTATCAGCGTTATGTTTCGTCTGCTAGGGGTTGTCGGTGTGGGCGTCAATTTGGGTGATATCGTGCCGAAGGCTAGGGTTGACTTGAAGAATCTTGGCGGGAGAAAGGTGGCTATCGATGCTTATAATGCGCTGTATCAGTTTCTGGCGATCATAAGGCAGCCTGATGGTACGCCTCTTAAGGACCATACGGGGAAGATTACAAGTCATCTCAGCGGGCTTTTCTACAGGACATGTAATCTGTTGGAATTGGGGATTAAGGCAGTTTACGTCTTCGATGGGGTTCCGCCGGCTCTTAAGGAGGCAGAGATCAAGAGGAGGTCGAAGGTGAAGGAGGAGGCCCAGGTGAAATATGAGAGGGCTCTCAGCGAAGGTAAGACTGAGGAGGCTCGAACTTATGCGCAGATGACATCCCGCCTCAAAGACTATATGGCGGATGACTCGAAGCGTCTATTGCGTCATATGGGGGTTCCCTGGGTTCAGGCGCCGTCGGAAGGGGAGGCTCAAGCGGCCTATTTGGCTAGGAAGGGAGAGGCTGACTACTGTTCGAGTCAGGATTTCGATAGCCTCTTGTTCGGGGCGCCTTCTCTGTTGAGGAACTTGACGATCTCCGGGAGGCGGAAGCTTCCTCGGAAGAAGGTCTACGTCGAGGTTGTTCCGGAGGTTGTTGAGATGGGTAAGGTTTTGGGGGATCTTGGGATCACTCGTGAGCAGCTTGTTGATATTGGGATCTTGATCGGGACGGATTTTGATCCTGATGGTGTGAAGGGTGTGGGGCCGAAGACTGCGCTCAAGTTGATTAAGAAGCACGGAAGTCTCGAGGGGGCTCTTTCCAGTCTTGAGGGGGCTGAGTTTCCGGTTGATCCTGAGCGGATAAGAGAGGTGTTTCTGAATCCGAGGGTTACAGACAGTTACAGGCTTCCGTTTGGGGAGCTTGATGCCGAGGGTATTGTGGGTTTTCTTTGTGGTGAGAAGGATTTTTCTGAGGATCGGGTGCGGAAGGCTCTTGCCAAGACGCTTGAGGGTGTGAAAAGGGCTAAGGCGAAGACTACCTTGGAGGCTTGGTTCTAGAGATTATTGGCTTCCGGGTTCCTCTTTTTCTGCGTTTTCTTCTTGGGCGTTCTCGGCTTCTTTGCGGACCTCGGCTATTAGCCGTTCGAGTTCGTCTAGGTCTTTGTCGACTTGTCTTTCGTCGTATTGTCTTGTGATGCTGTTGATTACTTGGTATAGGTAGGCTGTCATGCGGGCCCATTGGGCGGATTGTTCAAGGTTCCTTCCCTTTGTGGGTTTGGCCCTTTCGTATGCTGCTTTGGCTAGACTACGGAGGTCAACAACTGCTTCCTCTCTCAGTTCTTGGGTGTCTAGCCTTCGCATTACACGTCTTAGCTTGAACTTGAAGCTCCTTTCGTACGGCATTCTACCCCCCTCCCTCTATGTGGCTCGAGTCTTGGCTGTTGGTTTTCTGGGCTTCTCCTTTCATTCAGAGCTTGTTTTCAGCTCTGTTTTGAGGTGAAAGGTCAGTTGAAGTTATTGGCAAGTTATTGTGAAGTTCCGTTCGACTTCTCGAGCTTCGGTATAGTTGGAGCGCTCGGGATTGGAGTTCAGCTTTCGACATATTTAAGGTGTCTGTGAAGGTTTGGGGAGGGGGTTACCCGTCGATCGATCGATAGATAGACGGCGACACACCAATCAAGATCCCTCATGGGAGACACCTGTAGGAGTCCTACGGCCCCAGATGTAGATGAGATTGCCCGAGACAGGGATCGATCGATGTGTTTATGCGGATCTAGGGTATGTCCTCGGGAAACTTGGTCACGAATTCAAGAACCTTCGTCACGAATTCAGGATTAGAGGGCGCATAGGCTGTCAATCGGTCGAAATCACGGATCAGGACATCCTTCAGAGTCTCAATCACCCTCTCCATATTCATGCTGTAGATCTGTTCGTCGGAGAACCCGTCTTGACGCAGAAGCTCCACGATAAGCCGCGTTATTCCGGCTAAATCGCGCTTCTGTTTCCCGGTTTCTGCCGCTTCAAGAAACTCCTGGAAAGTCATCTCTCTAAGCTTCTTCTCAGGTTGAGGCGCGAGTTCCCGGTTCTCCGTCATGCTTCAGCCTTCTTTACGATCAGGTTGCTGTCTGTGATCCCGACCTCGATCGAATAGATCGACTACGAGAGCAAGTTCGTCCCTCTTCGCCATAGCGACCCACTCATCGATCGATTACCAATAAGTCTCTGCTTTTTGCATCCACTCTTCCTCTCTGCGATCTTTGACTCTAGTATAGATGTCGAGCGAGATCATGAAAATGTAGGGGGCCAGCAAGAATGTCGTAGCGTACAAAGGATCATTGAAGAGGCCTGACATGTTGAATATCCGGTCAACTACCTGATTGTCGGTGTAATAGTATAGGTTGTCTCTGACCCAGATAGGTACTATGGTTAGCGTCAGACAGGCGAGGAACTGGGTGAGCACGCTGTTTCGCTTCTTGAGAAGGACAGAAGGCATTACAGATGTAAGAACGAAGACCCAAGCATAGGCGTGGATGAAGCTCATCATATCGCTGCGAGAAGCAAACCAAGCAGTTGTTGTCGAAGGCCAGAACTTGAAGATCGAATCTACCACAGTAGCGACAGCTGTCTGAACGAACAACTGGTAGCTGATCATCACAGTCCAAGCAACAGAGATGTAAAGCGGAGTCCAAGCAGCTTTCCCCATTTCTAACACGTCTCAGGGTTCTTCGGTCATGGGGAAATTCTTCCTCTCAATACGATTCGTTCCCATGACGGTTCTAGCTAGCTCGAGGTTTCTCTCTTAATGATTCTGAAGTGCTAGTATTGGTTTGAACTATGTTCTTCGGATATCTCATCTGGACGCCTGAACTGCTCAAGACCAAATATCAGCTAGAACCGGCTGATCCTTTTTCTTTGAGCTGAAAAGATCGATCGATGGCAAGTCCGAGCCTTGTGAGGAACCACCCACCGCCGAGTGTGCAGATGTCCTCATAGACTCCGTATAGCGTCTAGGTTAGCCCGTGCCTGGGGCACGAAGCTGAGGAAGCGCGCCAGTTTCCCACAGGTTCCGTAATCGACGCAGTGGGCGCAGTTGGGAATCCCATGTGCAACCCCGCAGGCGCGTATGTCGCATTCGCTACAGTGGCCACCCAATTTCTCACTGAGGCAGCCGTCACAGGTCACATAAGCAGCATCGATCCTAGGATTGCTGTGCGCCTTCCTCCACTTGGCGGCTACGCGCTCCTTGGCAATCTCGTCGTTTGCTTGAGTCGCTAAGCGGCCCTCGCACTCGGCGCAATCGAGGCCACAGACTCCGAACAGCTTCATGTTCCGAATGGTTTTGGCACCTGCTTATAAAGGCTTTTTTTGTCAAACGAACCTTTCAGAAATGCAATATCAAAGGTTCATATCTCAAGATCTTTGAATCGAGATCCAAAAAACTGGCGATATTATCATATTTTATGGAACTGGAGGCCGTTATAAAGCGGTGGTCACAACATTTGGCATTGTCGAAGGCATCTATACTTCAATAAAGGATCAACATCATTTTATCAATCTTTGCAGAAAACGCAGTGTCTTCTCAGACGAAGAGCTCAAACAACAATGGGAAAGTGCCCGATCGATCGAAGATCCCGATCTTAGTGGCGACATGTGCGGCGTAAATCCTGTTTGGGAAGTCATTGCAGTGTCTTAGTGGGGGATGAATTGTCAGAGGAGAAGATTGAGAGTAGCATCCGTGATTATGTTGGTGCTCTAGAGAGAAACGACGTGGAGAGAGCTGCCTCTTTCTTTGCAGATGACGCTGTATGGCATGCACCTGAAGGCGAATTCAAAGGCAAGGATGAGATAAAGCGATACATATCCTGGTCTCTTCAAGGGAGCCCCAATTCAAAGTTTGAGGACACTGGAATCGGGATCGTAGTGAAAGAAAACAAGGCCGCTTACGAGTTCATCTGGGAAGGCACCCACGAAGGAACACCCATAAGAGAGCCAGGAATATGTCTCTACAAGTTCAGCGGCGGAAAATGCATCTACCACAGATCGATTCTAGACAGGCTCTCGACTGCGGAACAATCGACCACTGGATTCTTGGGAAAAAGAATCATAGGCACAATTGTAGAGCAAGCAGAAAAGGGACTGCATTAGCAGTTTCGCGCACCCCAAGGGATCGACCCCTTAGCTCCCCTCCTTTTTCTCCCTTTTGCCGAAGACGCCGAGATTGCCAAATCCTTCACGTACTATGCTTTCTACCCTCAGACTCCTGTCAAAACGCACCGTGATCATCGATCGATGAATACGATGCCCTACACAGACAAATGCTCAATGACTATGCTTACCCCGATAGCTATCAATATCAGACCACCGAGAATTTCGATTCGTTTCCCAAAAAATGCGCCAAGTTTGCCTCC
>Ga0209636_10006177_pt1 | contig 12240 bp, 10 predicted proteins | sample DeeMarSWOR152_54_FD_187464 | JGI IMG/M metagenome (GOLD analysis project Ga0209636, IMG submission 187464) | Marine sediment microbial communities from White Oak River estuary, North Carolina - WOR-1-52-54 (SPAdes) (version 2) | ecosystem: Environmental > Aquatic > Marine > Intertidal zone >...
CGGGAGCAAAAATGGGCAGGCGAGGACTGGGAGATATGGCTGGGAGTCGCTGCTGAATCCAGTGACCTGTTGGCCGTAAGGTTATATGTTCGCCTGCTGGTGTCCACAAACCATGCAATGGAATCCACGTCCAATGCAGAATTGATCGCTGGGCTCGTCGTGGGCATAGTACTCATTGGCTGTGGTGGCTATTATTACTTCAGGCGCAAAATCAAGTCTACATAACCGTTAAGCTTCAGCATTTTTGGTTTTTCCAGTTGATTGCCGGATGCTGATAGCTGTGTGCTCAAAACGGAGATTGCCACGCCTTCGGTTCACAATGACCGAGAGGCAATACTGAGTATGCAGGCGTCGTCTCCGGAGGGGCATAGTACTATTTTCTACTCCAAAACAGTACTGATGGGTGATTCACACAAAGCTGGCTGGCTGTTATGCTGAAAATATAGGGCACCATTATGTAATAAGTAGAGGCGACATGAAAGTAGCTGATTACACCTCTCATGGTTATGAAACTCAGCTGGTTAAGAAGTTGCGCTCGGGCGACAGCACAGCCATGGCGGAATTCTATAATCTTTACAGGACCAGACTATACAATCTGGTATTGGAACAAGTAGGCCGAGACGAGGCTGTAGCTGAGGATTTGGTTCAGGAGACATTCCTTGCTGCCCTGGGTTCACTGGATAAATTCCGTGGTGACAGCCAGCTTTATACCTGGCTGCGCAGTATCGCATTTCACAAGATAAATGACTTTTATCGTCGCCGGGCGCGAGAGCCCAAACCACAGGAATCACCCCCCGATTTTGATGCCATGAAGCAGCTGGAGCAAACCGGGGACGATAAACCGGCGCCATTCACTGTTATGGAGTTCGAAGAGATTCGCCAGTCAGTGCGTCAGGTTTTGGGGAGCTTGCCTCATGATTATCAAAAGGTGCTGGTAATGAAATACCTCCAGGAGATGCCCGTGCTGGAGATAAGTGAGGTTATGGGTCGTTCACCAAAGTCGGTTGAGGGATTGCTGTCGCGGGCTCGGAAGGCTATGCGGGATAACCTGGCAGAAAACAACCACGAAGCTTGATTATAGCCTCCCGCATAATTTCAATACAGAATCTCCTCCAGATTATATAGCTTTTTAATTTCGTTCTAGCTTCGGATTCAGATTTGCCTTGAGTATCCAGGGAATTCTTCACCTCCAAATTCTGTAGTGCGACCTTTCAGGGTCGTGCAGCACGAGGCTAAAGAACACCCACAAAAATCTGCGATTTTTGCGGGGGCACGATAAAGCCTCAGACCTAAGTCTCCTCTTAAAAATCTGCGGGAGCCCTTTGCGGGCTCCCGCTTCGAATAGGAGGAGGTTTAGGTGAAGAGTAAGATAATTGTCTACGCAACCGCCTGGAAGGCGTTGACCAGCCCCTGCCCCACACCATCAACTGCGATGGGAGTACAACTATTTTCAATAGCCCACCGCACTTCGTCATTGACTGCGCCGTTGCTGTTGCTATCCTCAGCGACGCTGAACACCAGGGCAGCTACGCCTGAAACATGGGCCCCGGCTGCTGAGGTGCCAGTCTTATAGCCATATTGATTCTGGGGCAATTCAGAGTAAATGTTAAAGCCTGGAGCGGCTACATCCACCCAGTTGCCATGGCTGGATAACAAAGCTAAGGAATTGTTTTTATTAGTGCCGGCCACCGCAAGGCAATTGGCATAATAAGCCGGGTAGGAAGGCTCCGACCCACCATTATTGCCCGCCGCTGCTATAATTATCGCTCCCTGGCTCCAGGCATAGTTCACTGCCTCTACCAAATCCGGCGATGCTTTCATGGCCAGGCTTATGTTGATAACTTTGGCTCCGTGGTCCACCGCCCAGATGATGCCTCTGGCTACCACCGATGGCCCGCATCTCCCCGCATCATCAGCCACCTTCACATTCATTAGCCGACATTCCGGGGCGATGGCGGCAATGGTGCCTGCCATGTGGGTCCCGTGCCCATAAAGGTCGTCGCTTGTCGGGCTATCGGTGAAATTGACCTCAGCCACCACCCTATCAGCCAGATCCTGGTTATCCTTATTAATGCCCGTATCCAGTACAGCTACTATAATTGACTGGCCCCCTCTGGTTATTTGCCAGGCCTGGGGTACCTCAATCTTGGTTACCCCCCACCTCTCAGCCAGATAGATGTCATCGGGAGAATACGTCGCCTGTGGGGAAGGACCATAGCTTGAGGAATCGCTATTATCGGCATGTGCCACATGATAAACAGGCGAATAACTGTAAGCTGACGCGCTTTCTGTGGCAAGTAACACACCGTGTACTAGCTCGACAACGAGTATTACCTCAACCAGCGTCAGGGCTATGGCTAAATATTTTAGCTTCTTCAATATACATTATATATAGCAGCCAGCCAATCCAATTAGAATCACCCATCGGTACCGTTTCGGTACCGTTTTGCCTAGAATTTAGTAATGTTACCTTTTACCTAGTACTTTTTAACCAGGACTGGTTGACAAAGAAAGAGGGCTGTGCTAGCATCAAATACCGCGTTTGAACTTAAAGGGGAGGCAGGGCAATGGAAGTAGACCCTAGTACTCTTGGTATCTACCACTTGGTTGACAGACCCAGAAAAATCCCCTAAAAGTACTAGAAAAAGCGAGGGATTTTTCTTTTTTTAGCGACTAAATATATGACGAAGGTAATATTACAAAGGTAATAGCTAATTAGTACTGGCCAGGAGGATAGTTATGAAAAAGAGAATATTTTCTTTAGTCGGCTTGCTCATGGTGCTTGCCATGGTGTTGCCTGCTAGCAGCCCGCCGCCAGTGCGGGCGGTGGAGGATGTTGTAGAGGTCCAACTTGCCATGATCCTCGACGGTTCTGGCAGCATCAGTTCCTCTGATTGGACTGTCATTGTCAACGGGCTGGCTGATGCCGTTGGAAACTCTAGCTGCGTTCCCCAGGATGGCTCGGTGGAACTGACGGTCGTTCAGTTCGGAGGTGATGGCCTCCATAACTGGGCGAAACCCGAAGTAGGACCGGTGGTTATCACATCGGCAAACGCAGCCACCGTGGCGAGCCAGATTCGGGCCATTATCCAGATGGGAGGGGCCACCCCACTAGCCTGCGGAATCTATCTGGCTGCCGACACACTGGCAGGTTCGAGCAAATTTGATCCTGACATCAAGCAAGCCCTCAACCTGGTCACGGACGGCGAGCCCAATTGTTGTTGCAACGATGACGATGACCCGTACGAATCAGACGGGTGCAGGGGAACGGATGCCTACACAAGCGCCGAGGAGGCGCGGGACTATGCCATCACTACACTCAACATGACTGCCACCCAGGATGAGTTCGACGCCGAAGGCATCGGCATCACAGAAGCGAACCGCAACTGGTTGAGAGACTACATCGTCTGGCCGCAGCCTGGCTATATTGCCCCACCGTTCGATCAGGGCCCGGGCTGGGTGCGCGTGGTCGAAGACGTTGAAGAGTTCGCCGAGACCATCTGCGAGAAGTTCGAAATCGTATTATCCGGCTCCATTACCGCTCATAAGTTCAACGACCTGGAGGGGGATGGCCACGTGGATCCCGGCAATTATGGCCTCGAAGGCTGGACAATGACTCTGTACGGGGGTTCTGACTGCACCGGCGAACCTCTGAACTCCGGAACCACCGACAGCGATGGCAACTTCGTCTTCACTGGCCTGGAAGCTGGCACTTACTCTGTCAAGGAGACACTGAAGGATGGCTGGACAAACAGCACTGCGCTCTGCCAGCAGGTCACCATCACCGCCGGGGAGTCTGCCACCCGCTACTTCGGCAATTTCGAAATCCCCCCAGATATAGAGGTGGTCAAGACAGCCGATCCGACTACCGTCTCGGAGGCCGGCACCGTGGTCACCTACACTTACACCGTGACCAATACCGGCGACGTTACCCTGACCGGCATTAACGTCACCGACAACAAGCTGGGCGACATCACCCTGGGCAAGACCACGCTGGCACCTGGTGAATCTACCAGCGGCACTGCCAACTACGCCGTTACCCAGGTTGATATTGACGCCGGCGATGACATCATCAACGTTGCTACCGTAACCTGCGACCAGGAGGTTACCGATATCGACAGCGCTACGGTCGAGATAGATGAAGAAGCGGAAATCGACATCGTCAAGACAGCCGATCCGACCACCGTCTCGGAGGCCGGCACCGTGGTCACCTACGACTACACCGTGACCAACACCGGCGACGTTACCCTGACCGGCATTAACGTCACCGACGACAAGCTGGGCTACATCACCCTGGACAAGACCACGCTGGCTCCTGGTGAATCTACCAGCGGCACTGCCAGTTACAACGTCACCCAGGCTGATATTGACGCCGGCGACGACATCGTAAACCTTGCTACCGTAACCTGCGACCAGGAGTTTACCGATGAGGCTACGGCTACTGTCACCATAACCCGGAGGCCGCCCCCGTCCCGTGCCGGTGGTGGTTGTCCTGTGCGCAAATACCTTACGGTGGACTGGGAAGGAAATAACACCACAAAGCCCCTTTACCGCAATAATAAGCTAGCGGTAGACTTGCTCGGGCCTAACCCCGATGGCAGTCACAGCTTGTTGCTAGAGCAAGGGACTCACGCACCTATTGTTTATGGGAAGACACATTACCTGATAGTAATCAGGGAGCTCGAGGAAATACCTCTCCTTCCAGAGAATACTATAGCGATTGTGGTTTTTAACGTAACTCCTGCGGACGCTGTTTTCGACAGGGATATTTTCCTGACACTGGGCTTCGATCAATTGCCCGGGAATGCTCTAAATGCAACCATTGCTTATTATGATGATGTTAATGGAGTCTGGGTACCACTGGAGAGTGAAGCAGGCGGACCAAATGGCGTGGCAGAACTGACCCTGTCCACGGCGATAAACCACTTCAGCATATTTGGGGTACTGGTCGAAGTTGGCCCGCCGTCTCCGCCACCGTCTGCCCATTTTGTGGCCAGCGGCTTGAACATCAAGCCCAGTGTGGAAATGATATGGGAAACTGTCACCTTCGTGACTAAGACTGGGGAAAGCGTTACCATTACCGCCAACGTAGTCAACGATGGTGGGCAGGGAGGCACCTATGTTGTTGAGCTAAAGTTAAATGGAGAAACAATAGATACCAAAATAGTGACACTGGGTGCAGGGCAGAGTCAGCCGGTGAGTTTCACCGCGTCTGGATTGGACTACGGGCAGTATGAGGTGGAGGTTGCCGGGTTGAGCGGTGAGTTCACAGCGTCACGAGCTATCACCTGGTGGCTTGTCATTGGCTTAATTATCTGGGTAATTGTCATAATAGCTGTGTTGGTCTGGGGTATAAGAAGAAGGCGAAGAGCAACACAGGAAGAGGAAGGATAACCGAGCCTCAGGCTCGGTTATCCTTCCTCCCTTTTTCACCCTGCCAAACGCGGTAAATACCATAAGCATAAGGAAATCACTCGCCAGAGGTTAGATAAACTGGTGGAGCAATGAGGGCAACAGATATAAAGCGCGCATTAGATCTCGTCATTCTTGTCTCGCTGGTGGCTTTGTTAATAATTACTTCTGGATGTGCGCCAGCTGGAGCTCAAACTAGGGAGCCTTATACCTATTCCTCTGAAATTTACGATGCCTCTAACGTTTCGCCGGCAACTGAGCAGGAGGTTCTGGATTTTCTGGCTCGAGATTCCACTGATGAAAATTTGTGGATATCAGGACGTTATGAGTGCGGGCATTTTGCTGCTGATGCCTGGTGGAATGCCTATATGCAAGGGCTGGAGGCTTGCATGGTCTGGGTAAAGCGTGTGAAATGGGGTGAAGAACAACTTCACTGGGTAGTTAAGTTTCGCATTGAAGCCGAAACTCAGAACTATTGGCTCTGGGTAGAGCCGTCAAGTGATGAGGTTGTTGACGAAGACGACTACGCAATCCAGGATACTTTTTGCGGAGAGGAAGCTTTCAATCTTTGCAAAACTTGGTGGGAGGAAAGCCTTAGCTAGGTCAAAGCTTGTATTGTCTACAAGGACAAAGCCTCTTTTAAAGAGGAAACACCCAAAGAGGAAGACCGGAGGACTTGAAACAGAAGGTATATATCGAGGCTAGTATAATGTCACCTAGAATAAGGTAAAGTGCTATATGAAATCAACCACGATTATACTTAACCCCAAATCCCCGAATATTGACACTACACGCTGACTGGTGCTAAACTGAAGTACTAGGACTAAAGTACTAGGACTTAAGTTATGGCAAGACTCAAGTGGGCGGTTGCTGAGCCAGTTTTAAGCAGAACTATTCTACTCTGTGTTATTTTCGTTGGGCTGAACATCCTGGATGCTTGGCTGACCGGGATTGCTCTGGGAGCCGGGAATTATGAACTTAACCCATTTCTGGGCATGAGATTTGGCAGCAATATGCTGGTTAAGGGGCTGATTTCCGCTGGAATAGTCGCGGCCCTGGTTTTGTTTAAGCGGGGCAGATTGTTGAAGCCGCTGAGCCTGGGGATGTCGCTTATTTGCACCTGGAATTGCGTGGCTGTGTTGCTCTGGAGCTAAGCCATCGATAGATAGCAAAGCTTTACTATTCCTCTCCTTCCTTGATAATCTCAAACAGCTTTTCCGGGCTCTCTAGATGGTCAATATATAGAATGCCATCGAGATGCTCAATTTCCTGTTCAAGAGCCTGAGCCAGAAGCCCTTGTGCTTTGAGGCGAAATTGTTTACCGAATCGGTTTTGCGCTTTGACTTTCACTGTTACCGCTCTTTTTATTTCCCCAAAGTAGCCAGGTATGGATAAGCAGCCTTCTTGAACTATTCGCTCACCTTCCTTTTTTACTATTTTAGGGTTGATTATAGTGAGCAGTTCCTGTTCTGGCACCTCGATGACTGCTATGCGGAGCGACACTCCTACTTGTGGGGCAGCGAGGCCGGCTCTGTTCGGGTCAGCATGTAATGTATCAATCATGTCATCGATTAACTTTTGAATGGAGTCATCGATTTTGGTTACTCTTTTGGCCTTTTGCCGCAGCACAGGGTCAGGCAAGGTACGAATCTGTAAAACTGCCATGCTTCCTCTGAAAATGCGCCTGGATTTTTATCCCATACTGATTATACCCTGTCATCGGGTGGTTGTTAAACGCCTCATATTTTGCCAAAACGGCGCTGGCGGCGTTTATATTCAGAAAGCGCTTCCTCAACGTCTTTATGACCAAAATCAGGCCATAACACTGGTGTGAAGTAAAGTTCACTATAGGCAGCCTGCCAGAGGAGAAAGTTGCTGAGGCGGCTCTCACCACCAGTGCGTATGACCAAGTCAGGGTCGGGGATGCCAGTGCTATATAGATACCGGGCAAATATAGACTCATCTAGATTGTCAGCGGGGATACCTGCGTCAGCGATACGACTGGCTGCCTGGACAATTTCATCGCGTCCGCCATAATCGAAGGCGAGGCAAAGTGTAAGGCCGGTATTATTTTTGGTGAGTTCGACTGCTGCTTTCACCTTTTCCCTCAGTTTCTGAGATAGCCTGTCCAGCCTGCCAAGATGTACCAGTCGGATATTTTCTTGATGAAAAGCCTGAGTTTCCTGGTCAATCTTCTTTGCCAGAAGGCTGAGTAAGCCTGCGACCTCTATCCTCGGCCGGTTCCAGTTCTCTGTTGAGAACATATAAAGGGTCAGGTATTTTACTCCATAATCGGCAAAAATCTTTGCCACCGGGCGAATATTCTCGCCACCAGCATTGTGCCCGGCAGGTCTGGGTAAACGACGTTTCTTTGCCCATCTGCCATTGCCATCCATGATAATGGCGACATGCTGGGGAGGATAATTTGCTTGAATCATAAACTAGCCTCGCGGGAAAGGAGATGCCTGATTTTCAGCAGAGGATAAGCGGAGCTATGTCTCAGGACAGACAAAATTAACCTGCTGTGCCAATCGAAGGAAAAATTATTTGAGTTGAGCAAAGCCTCAGCCATGCCGCCAGAATCCAATATGTTGAATATTCCCTCGATTTGGCGGTCGCTTAGTTTGGCATAAGCCCATCTAGCCCAGTAGCCACGGGAGAGTTCCTTGCCCATTTTTGCCTTCCATTGCTTTTGATAGCTTGAAAGCTGGCTGGCGGTTAAATTATCACTGCTGAGAGCCTCGTCAAGCACCTCGGCTGCTATCCGGGCACCAAGATGCCCAAAGTATATTCCTCCGCCGGTAGTTGGCTTTACATGTCCGGCAGCATCCCCAATAACCAGTACCCTGTCTCCGTAGCTGCGGGCTAAAGTTCCTATGGGGATAGCCTTTTGCTCGATTTCCACCCCCCGATTTATTGTTCTACCCTGGCAAGCGAGATTATTGAGGAATTTTTGCAGATGTAGCTTGGCTTGAGATGTTGCTAAAAGGCCGACGTATGCTTTATTTGTTGAAGTGGGCACAAGCCAGGCAAACAAACCTGGTGCTATTTCCCGACCAAAGTATACTTCGAATTCGTCAACGTTTTCCGCTTCAATTTCGGCCTGAGCACCGACGAGGAAACTCTTGATTTTGCCCAGACCTAGCTTCCGGGGCAGCTTGGGCCTGAATCCGTTAGCCAGAATCACGGCTCTAGCACTGAATATCTCTCTGGCTCCGAAGCACAAAGTTTCAGCTTGTATGTTATCCTTCCCGGGAATAATGTCAATGACTGGGGAAGAGAAGAAATATTGTGCCCCCTGGGATTGGGCTTTAGAGGTTATCGCTTTATCAAGCGAAAGCCGATTGACAACGTAAGCCTGAACCCTTTCAGTTTGGAATCTTAGGCATCTTCCTGAAGGGGAGAAAAACTTGGCTGAGTTTACCTTGGTTAATATCCCGTCTGTGCCGAGGTCCAAGGACTGGAAACATTCGGTGCTGATTATTCCTGTGCAACAGGCATTAAGTCCTGGCGCACTTTTTTCTTCAAAAACAGCGACATCATGACCTAATGAAGCTAGTTCATAAGCTATGTAGCTTCCGGCTGGCCCTGCCCCTACTATGATGACATCGTAAAATTGGCCCGACAATTCCCTGCCACCTTTTTAGATTTCTGCTATAGATTATATAACATATCGTTCAGCCATACCTATTTGTCGATTTGACACGCACCTTACCGTGTACCGGAATAAAGCACATTTTGATATGCCTAATTACTGTTGCCCCAAACTGACTTTGGTGCACTAATCAAAATCTCGGCGGTCTTTCGCGGTGGCTGAGGTGTTTTACCTGGGGGTTGAAATGGGGAACATGTTTCGTGCTACCGGGATTATTGCGGACCCTGCGGAGCTGCTCTACGGCAGCTATTACAAGTAAGGTGAACTGCCCTCATCATATGGTCTTTCCTTTCTCACCACCCTGACATTTGGCTTCAGGAGTGGAGGGCAAAGCGTACTGGATCAGCCGTTCCATTAAATTGGTATGGCTCTTGTCATCATTTCTTGCCATTTCCTTTACATTCACTCCGGGATTGAGATACTTAAATATCTCGTATCTTAGCGTATCGTGCAGCCTGACAAAGGTATGCTTGTCCTCATATGTTAGTGACGACGTGATTTTCTGGATAAACTCCCAGCCTGCCAGAATTGCCGGTTTAAGGGCTTCCTCCGCCTTGTTGGTGATAACCAGCCGTACTTCCCTGCGGTCACTCCTGTCTCTTACCCTTCTGAGCAGACCAGCTTTGACCATGCGGTCGGCTATCATACTGATGCTGTTCGGGCTACGTCCTAACCACTGGGCTATGTCAGTTGGCCTTACACGACCGCCGAGGTATTTTATAGTCGCAAGCACTGCATACTGCTCCGTAGTAAGGTTGTATTCACTATATATCTGGTCCTCACACATCTTAAGCAGGGCGCGGGTTCGGTGTGACACGTACCACAATCTCAAAATTAGATTCCCGTCTTCGAAATTTACTGTCATATTTAGCCTCGCACGATTATTTCATGTGAACTTTGCTTGTTTGCAAAACGCAATATTATAACTGCTTTTATTATTTATGGCAAGTCAACAGGGCTCAATAATAGCTTTCTCCAATCCGTACAGTCCTGCATTGCCACTCTCGTTACCCATATGGACGTTGTGCCACAATGAGAGCGACTGGGATGTGTTCTGGTCAAGGTAAGCAAACCAGGGGGTAAATTTTACCCCAACAAATTGATACAACCGTGCCGAATAGGTGCTTGCCACTTCGGAGTTCTCCACTCCGTTGGGGCGACCTAGAGAGGTGGCGACGGGAGTTTGCGCCGCTCCCGCCGCCTGTATTAGAAGAAAGGAGGTAAGAGATGAGAGAACTGGTCAATTGCTTCCTTTTGGGTCGAGCTCATTTGCCCAGCCCCGCTAACAAGCGAAATCTCATATACCATAGTGATATCAAAGCAATACGTATGTGAATACTTCGTATAAGAGTAACATTTCTTCAAAGGGTTGTCAAGGGGTGTCAACGATTTAAATCAAAAAATCTAACCCAAAAACTATTATGATTTAGCCTGGTTAAAACTTTAGAAGGAGGTAAAGCAGGCTATGAAGAAGATGGATATGCATTCTCGAGGTGCCATTCGGAGCGAAGCGAAGAATCCAGTTCTCTTTTTGAACAGCCTCCTTATCAAAGGAAGGGAGCAGCGGACTAGGTTGCCAAGCAACCTTTAGTTATCATAACGATGATATAATTGAAGATAGGTTTGCATTGCTTCGCTTGTTGGGGGGTATTTGCTGTTGAAACAAAGCTACGATGTAATCGTTATTGGTGCTGGTCCGGCTGGGGCAACACTGGCTTACGAGCTAGCAAAGAGAGGGATAGGGGTATTAGTTTTAGAAAAAGAAAAACTGCCCCGCTATAAGTGTTGTGCTGGCGGAGTCACCAGCAAGGCGGCAAAACTTCTGGATTTCGATATTTCTGAGGTAGTGGAAGACGTAATTTATGAGCTTAGCTTTACTTTTAAGCTGAGCAAACCTTATCTGGGCCAACATAGTCAGCCACTGATATATAACGTGATGCGTGATGTATTTGACCATTTTTTGGTGAAGAGGGCACAGCAACTGGGAGCTGTGCTTATTGATGGTCAGAAGGTAACGCAAATACAGGTGGGTGATGATTGGGTTGAGATTTCCACTGCCGACAACATTTTTCGCTCCCGACTTGTGGTCGGGGCTGATGGGGCTTATAGCGTAGTGGCAAGAGAGCTGGGCATGGGAAGGAGCATCGAATACCTCGTGGGAATAGAGTCGGAAATTGTTGTGTCCGAGGCAGAGCTGGCAAAATGGAAATCACGGGTCCATATAGACCTGGGGTGCATTCCTGGGGGTTATGCCTGGGTGTTTCCCAAGCGTAACCATCTCTCTATTGGGGCTGGATGTCTTGTCTCCAAGGCAGGAGGTTTGAACCGCCGCTATCAAAAGTTTCTAGCCTCACTTAATATGGGTAATTACACCATCGCCAGGTCAAGTAGCCACTTGATACCAACATGTACAAAAGGGGGGTTTGTTTGGCAGGATAAAGCCTTGCTTCTGGGGGATGCGGCTGGGCTTACTGACCCGTTGACGGGTGAGGGAATTTATAACGCCATCCAGAGTGCCCAGCTTGCCGCACCAGTGATTGAGAATTCTTTAGTGGGGGGCAAAGTTGAGTTGCAGGATTACCAACAGATTGTAGAGAAAAAGATAATGTCTGAACTGAGAATAGCGCGTACGATGTCAAGAAATTTTGTCCGCTTCCCTCGTTTGGCGTTTGGAATGTTCAACCAGAGTGAGGGGGTGTGGAGGGCTATATCCAGCTTGACGCTTGGCGAGATGGACTATGCTGCTGTCAAGGGAAAGGTGGGTGGGTTCAAAGGCATATTAAATCGCCTGTTGCGATTTTAGAACAGCAACCTTAGCGGCCGGGGCATACGTAAGAGTAAAATTTGTTATAATCTAAAGTAGGAGAGCGAGGTGTCCAAGATACTGGACAAAATAAACAACCCCGGCGATGTTAAGGGGCTAAACCAGAATGAACTGGGTGAACTTTGTTCCGAGCTCAGGGAATTATTGGTAAGTAGGGTTAGTGAAAACGGAGGGCATCTAGCATCCAATCTGGGAGCGGTGGAGCTTGCTGTTGCCTTGCACCGGGTATTTGATAGCCCGAAAGATAAGATAATCTGGGATGTAGGGCACCAAAGTTACGTTCATAAGCTATTAACAGGAAGAAGGGAACAATTTCCCTCCCTGCGCCAATACCAGGGACTCTCAGGAT
>Ga0209636_10006179_pt1 | contig 12238 bp, 10 predicted proteins | sample DeeMarSWOR152_54_FD_187464 | JGI IMG/M metagenome (GOLD analysis project Ga0209636, IMG submission 187464) | Marine sediment microbial communities from White Oak River estuary, North Carolina - WOR-1-52-54 (SPAdes) (version 2) | ecosystem: Environmental > Aquatic > Marine > Intertidal zone >...
CTTCTGCATGTTTCACAGCAATGGATTTAAGCACCTGGGCAAGTGCTGCAAATCCCTCAGGTGTGACCTCCATACCACCGAGAGGATCCCTGTAGTAAATGTCGAAACCTGCAGAGATAAAAACCAGCTGGGGTTTATATATATCTGCGATTGGTTCCAGCAGTGTTTTAAATATCCTGTAGTATTCTTCATTTCCGTGACCTATACTTAATGGAACATTAACTGTAAACCCCTTCCCTTTTCCCTGGCCAACTTCGTCGAAGCTACCGGTTCCAGGGTAATAGGGAAACTGGTGGGTTGAGAAGTACAGAACCCTGTCTTCGCTGTAGAATGAGTGTTGAGTGCCGTTTCCGTGGTGAAGGTCCCAGTCCACTATGAGTATTCTTTCTATTGCATGGTTTTGTATGGCGTACATCGCCGCAATAGCAATGTTGTTAAAAAGGCAGAAACCCATTCCTCTGTCAGATTCTGCATGGTGACCAGGCGGACGAACCAGCGCAAAAATGTCCTTAAAATCGCTACTCATAATCCTGTCAAGACCGGTCAGTAGGCCGCCTACAGCATAAAGAGCCGCCTCGAATGACCTCTTTGAAGTGACTGTATCGGGATCGAGATAAGAGTTAGACAGTCCCCCAGTTGCTGCCACACGATCGAAATACGAGGATTTGTGAATGAGCTCGATTTCCTCTCTCTGGGCTTTCCTTGGGGATATCTCTTCAAAGAGATTTTCCATATCTTTACCTTGCAGCATGTTGTATATAGATACAAGGCGCTGGGGGCTTTCAGGGTGGTATGAGCCTGGATCATGTTCGATATATATCGGGTCTTTTACTATGCCGATTTTTGTCATCGGTATCCTCCTGTTAGCATTCTCTGGGTACTATATCAGGTTTTCCATAATCCAGGAATTTTGTGTCCGCAGAAAGAGCATTTTCCATTTTCAATGTGATATTCTACAACCTGGAAATGAACACGTTTGATTATTATACGTCCACAGGATGGACAGAAAGTAGAATTGTATCGATGCCCCGGGACATTTCCTATGGTAACATACTCGAGACCGACTTTCTTTGCAATTTCATAGGAACGTTCAAGAGTCTGAACCGGGGTAGGAGGAAGGTCGGTGAGCTTATATTGAGGAAAGAACCGGGAGAGATGCAGAGGTACATCTGGCCCCAGGTTCTTCTTGATCCATTCACACATCCTTCTGACATCTTCAGGATCGTCATTAGCTGTAGGTATCATGAGGTTTACTATCTCTAACCATCTGCCTTCCTCTTTGATTATTTGCAGAGTGCGTAAAACTGGCTTTAACTCTGCGGAGGAATATTTCCTATAAAAGGTATCGGAAAAGCCCTTCAAATCAATAGTAATCCCATCGGTCACTTTCAACAGGTTTTTCAGCGGCTCGGGGTTCAATGCACCGTTTGAGTGCCAGAGAATGTTGAGTCCGTGTTTCTTTGCAATGACTGCAATGTCATAGACATATTCATAATAGGATGTTGGCTCATTGTAGGTAAATGAGAGTGTAGGAATACCGCGGTCGAGAGCCGCGTTGACTGCAGCTTCAGGGCTGCAATCGAAGTAGTATTCCATTTCCTCAAGAGACCTCTGGGATAGATGCCAGTTCTGGCAGAAGATGCAGTGAAAATTACAACCCGCTGTCCCAAAGCAGAGGATATAGGTACCTGGAAGCATATGATACTGCGGTTCTTTTTCTATTGGATCTATTTGTATTGCAGATGGCCTCGAGTGAACAATATTGTAGAGCGTTCCTTTACTGTTTACCCTGTTCCGGCACTCTCCGCGTTCTCCCTGTGGAATTATACAGGACCTGAAGCAGATCATACATTGAACCGCATCATGGGATAGCTTTTTGTAATACATTGCCTCCCTCGATAAAGGTGTAGCTGCCGTTCGGGTATCACTTGTCTCGTTATCACTGGCTCTTTCCAATTCATGCGGTTTTTTCACTTCAGGTACCTTTTGTTTTCCAGCATGTAAATGAAGCGGTGCTAAGCAAAAAAGCCCAAGTCCAAGACAGATGCCTGCTCCAGCTGTACATTTCAAGAAGCTCCTTCTTGTAATGTACTGTTCAGGAGAAATATTGTCAGAGTTTTTAGTTTCGGTGTACATATTAATGGGCATTATTCTCTCGTACGGCTTATTATTTCTTAGTAAATGATTAATATTAAAAGAACAGACTTTTGTTCACCAACAACTAATTGGATAATGTAATTGGAAGACATACGACCGATGCAAAAAAGGAATGTTCGCTTATTTAAAGCGATATCTATAAAAATCTTACTTCCCCTTTTTTATAATGTCAAGACGCAATTATCTGGTGTAAATTAAAGGATCATTTTGTATAATAGAATTTCAGGATGGAGATCTGAGAAGAGTGCTTTTAAAAAACTGCACAATACTATACACTAATGGGGAATTCCGGCATGAATAAATCATTTAAGCCATTTAAGAAGGGTTTGAGGATCATAGAGAGAAATAGATTTTCACTGCTCTCCGACATTATACAACAGGAGACAGATCTTAAGGATTTGCTTCCTCCTTTGATCAAACGTGGTAAAGGTCCATATATCTATGATTACGACGATAACAGGTTTATTGATTTTTTTCTCGCTGATGGGTCCATTCTTTTAGGTCATGCTCCGCCCGGTATAACAAAAATAATAAAAGGCTGGCTTGGAAGAGGCTTCTCTTCTGGATATCAGGCTGAGTCCCATGCAATGCTTGCAAAGAAACTCATTCAAACTTTTGTGAACAGAGAATACACTCGTGGGCACAGGTACAGATGTTTTTTTTACAGCTCAACCCATGAGGCACTGTTTTCGCTTTTTGCTCTTTTGAGGCTTTCTGGGTACTCTGAAAAGGGTGTGTATATATCCGATGACGAGCAGTCCGATTGGCCATTTTATCCAGCCTTTGTGCAGAAGATTTCAACTCGTTCATTGGATAGAAAAAGAACTTCTTTACTAAATTATCTGATCACAAGATTCACTAAGAATACAGATTGGGATGAAATAAGTCGTGTCCTAAAACAATTATGTGAGAAGGGTGTGCTCATTATCTCTGATGAGACACAAATGGAATCCTATCTTCATTCCATACATCACAACAATTTATTCGAGTATATTCATATGAGAGTATTCGGAAACTGGATCAATTCGGGTCTCTCTTTCGGCTGCATACTCGCAGACCAGAGCGTTTTCCAAAGACTCAAACAGGGAATAAGTCAGCATACTCTTAAAAAGCTTTTATCCGTTTTGGGATTCCCTCCTCTTTACAAGATAAAAGCAGCTCTTGCATGTGCAGGTCTTCTAATGAGATATGGAGGAGTTCACAAATTGATCCAGGAAAATACAGAGTTTTATTCCCTCCTTGGGGAAAAGCACTTTAATTTGCTCAACAACATCATTTATATGAGAGAAAACGAGTATTTAACTGCTAATTACACTAAACTGTACACAGCACTACTTCAAAACGGCATTTACTTTCCCATCTCCGTAAACAAGCCTCTCTGGATATCAAGCTCGCATACTGACGAGCTCCTTCAGAAAAGCGCAGGAAAGATTGATTCACTATTTGATAATTTTTACCGATAGTTATTTTGACGGGAACCCGGGCGAATGGTTATTCATATATTAAACATTGTTGAAATGGGACTTGGGATTATCCTTATTTTCTTTGCAGCTGTACTCTGGTCTATGTTCAGAAGGTTCTCTTCGGCATTGCTTGCCTTAACAGCTCTTTTTGTGTATGCTTCAATGATACTTGATCTGCTCGATTTTTATAGGATCGTGGACAGAGATAGTCTTTTAATTTACAGAGATATACCGATTCTGAATTATGCCCCCACTTTTCTTATCATTCTTGCCTTTATCTTTACTCTTTTTTTGTTTTTCAAAGAAGAGAAAAATCTAAAATAGCGAAGTAGCTTTATTTCATTTATTTTTTGCACCCAAAGCCTTAGATTATTTAACGGAGATCGGAGGGTTTCCTCTCAAATCTTGATCTTGCGAATCGTTTCGATTCGCGAATCGTTTCGATTCGTGAATCATTTTCAATTCGCGCATCATTTTCGATTGCGGATTATACAATTGTATGTTATAAAAGAAAATGATAAGGGAATATTTAATGAGGCCTTGTGATATTATTGTGAAGAAGAGAGATGGTAAAAATCACACCGAGGAGGAGATAAACTACCTTATCGAAGGGTATACAAATGGAGCAGTCCCCGATTATCAGATGTCTGCTTGGCTTATGGCTTCTTTTTTAAACGGACTGAATGAGGAAGAAACCTATTATTTAACACGAGCAATGCTTCTTTCAGGTAAAACCATAGATCTTGGGTTTATAGATAAACCAAAGGTGGACAAACATTCAACAGGAGGAGTAGGCGATAAAATATCACTTATACTCGCACCTGCGGTTGCCGCCTGTGGTGTTCTTGTCCCAATGACGAGCGGAAGAGGGCTTGGATTTTCAGGAGGGACTCTGGACAAGCTGGAGTCCATACCCGGCTATAATGTTAATCTTTCAGAAACTGAGTTTGTTGAGTTTCTGCAAAAAGTAGGATTCGTAATGACAGGTCAGACTGATGAAATTGCACCTGCAGATAACAAACTCTATGCATTGAGAGACGTTACCGGGACCGTTGAGAATATTTCTCTTATTACCTCGAGCATATTGAGTAAAAAACTCGCAGAAGGCACAGATTCGATTGTTTTTGATGTGAAGTTTGGGAGTGGTGCCTTTATGAAATCAAAGGAAGATGCCACCAAGCTTGCACATAACCTTACGGCAATAGCAAAAAAGATGGGAAAGAAGGCGATCTGTGTATTGACGAGCATGGATCAACCTCTTGGGAGGGCGGTTGGCAATACTCTTGAGGTTATAGAATCTATTGAGTGTTTAACGGGTCCTGGACAAAGTGACCTGATGGATGTAACATCGATACTCGGTGCTTATATGCTTCTTGCAGGCGAAGTAGTAGAAAGTGTTGAGGAGGGAGAGAAAAAAATCCGGGAGAAGATAAAAAACGGCGAGGCATTTAACCGCTTTATAGAATCAGTTAGGACCCAGGGTGGAAATGTAGAAGCAGTACTACACCCTGAAAAATTTCAAAGTGCGCAGCACTCCTTAGATATTATTTCACATCAAAACGGGTTCGTGACTATGATAAACACCGAATCCATAGGCACCGCGTCAATGTATCTTGGTGCAGGGAGGTTATCGAAGGAGGATTTCATAGACCACTCGGCAGGAATTATCATTTACAAAAAAATTGGGGATTTTATAAAACCAAAAGAGAAACTCGCCACTCTTTACTATAATAGGACAGAATACCTCAATCAGTCAGTCCGTCTAGTCGAGGAGGCCTATACAGTAGAAAAAAGTAAAGCATCGAATTTTAGACTCATTCATGAGGTGATTCAGTAGAGGAGAACTTAATGTCTGATTTTATCGAGGAAATCATCAGGAATTCACCAAATTGGATTATCAACGAAATTCCGGACGCCAAGCTTGAGGAATTTTCAAGAAAAGTTGGTTGTAGCAAAATAATCAGTAAAATCCTTTTTCTACGAGGTATCAGGTCTGAAGAAGATCTTAAACACTATCTCTATGATGATATTAATGCTCTTCATAACCCCTATCGTTTCACACAGATGTGGGCTGCAGTCTGCAGGGTTAAAAAGGCGCTTCATGAAGATGAGAGAATATTTATCTTTGGTGATAGAGATGTAGATGGTGTCATGTCTACGGCCATGCTATTCAATATGCTTAAAAAGTTCGATGCTCATGTTATGTATAGGGTTCCTGAAGGAGAATATGGATATGGAATAGAGAAAAAAGACATTGATTTTGCAAAAGAGAATAATGTAAGGCTTATTGTTACGGTTGATACAGGAATATCGAGCGTAGATGAAATTGAATATGCCAAATCAATAGGAATTGATACGATAACTATTGATCATCATGTGCAGACTGGCGACATACCTCAAGCGCATTCGATTCTTAATCCAAAGATAGAATCTGAAATCTACCCCTATGCAGATCTCTCGGCCGGCGGAGTGGTATTGAAGTTCATACACGCATTCATACTTTCTTACACAAAGAATTTTAATAGGGTTTTTGTGCCCTTAATAGCTGATGGTGAAACAATAAGGGGAGCAAAGGTAAAAAATGGCATCATAGAAGAGTACTTTCAGTTCGAAGAGAGTATACATTATCCTATTGACAACAACTACACTGTCGTCAGGGATAGTAAAAAGAAATTACCTCAGTACTTTACAAGCTGGCTGAAAGATCAGAGGATTGACCAGTTAAGCATTATCTGTTCTAAACCCTACTATACAATCGAAGAGTTCGCACAACTCTTCGCTCATATCTATTTTAAAAAACAGAAGAGAAGTATTGAATTTGTAAGATCCTTTATAGATCTTTCTGCAATTTCTACGATATCTGATATCATGCCCTTATCCGGTGAAAACCGTATAATAGTAAAAGAAGGGTTGCAACAAATAAGCAGAACCGTAAACACCGGTTTGAGTGTGCTACTGGGTTATTGCAATCTGCCGGAGAAGGAGCTTACTGCGAAGGATATTGCATGGTCAGTTTCTCCTGTCATCAACTCGGCTGGGCGTATGGGCGATGCTCAGATTGCTGTTGAATTGTTTACCACAGAAGATGTAAAAACAGCCAATAAGTTATCGAAGATACTCATCGAGCTCAATGAAAAGAGAAAGGAAAAGGGTGAAAAGAACTTCAGCATCATACGGCCGATGATTGAAGACAAATACTATAAAGACCCAATTATTATACTTGCAACCGATGAAGCCGAGCATGGGGTTACAGGGATAATTGCAAGTAAAATAGCACGTAAGTTTTCAAAACCAGCAATCATTATAGTGAATGATGGAGATATTGGAATAGGGTCTGGAAGGGGCGGAGGTAACTTTGATCTCATATCTCTCGTTTTAAAGTGTGAGGATCTTCTCATAAAATACGGTGGGCATAGGTCTGCAATCGGTTTTACAATAGAAATTGACAAGATAGATGCTTTCCGCAAAAGGATCCATGAGATCATTCGGGACAAGTCCGATGGATTCAGTTGTCAAGAAGTAATTGAGATTGATGATGTCATTGCTCCTGATGTGATAAATTTTCATTTTCTCAATGAGCTCAGCATCTTTGAACCAACCGGTATTGGAAATGAAGAACCGCACTTCTCTATTATGAAAACAATGGTCATAAATCCAACCACCATAGGGAAAGAAAAGAACCACATCCGGTTTTTCGTACCAACAAAAAGTGGAACTATACCGGTAATTGGATGGGGTCTTGCAGATAAAAGCCTCCGGATTCTTGAAGAAGGCTCTCAAGTTGATATCGTATTTTCGATTCAGGATAATTATTTCAGAGGAGAACGTGCAATTCAACTGGAGCTCCATGATATTCGATTATCGTGAAGTGATTGTGATTATACTGTAATGGAATGAGCACTGATTCTGTAATTTCTGAGTATGAAAGAAGAATACATATTGGCTGTTCAGGATACTATTATAAACATTGGATTGGACGATTTTATCCAGGAAACTGCAAAACTCCTCAATTCTTTCGAATATATCAGGAGCACTTTCACACGGTTGAAGTGAACACTACTTTCTATCACTTTCCAACTTCAAAACAGATAGATTCATGGATATTGAAAAGTAAAGATTCTTTTATCTTTACATTTAAGGCCCCGAGACTTATCACTCATCAGAAGAGACTTGTGGAGTGCAAAGATTCGCTTTTGCTTTTTCTACATTTGATTAGGCCAGTGAAAGAAGCGAAAAAACTCGGTGTCATACTGTTTCAGACTCCTGCGACTCTTATTTTTAATCTCAAGATACTAGAGAGCTTTTTGGATATATTTCCTCCTGGATATAGATATGCCTTTGAGTTCAGAAACAGGAAATATTACACTGAAGATGTGTATAAAATGTTTATCACCAAAAATATAGATTTTGTCTATATTTCAGAGGCCAGGGGAATACCTTGCGAAAGGGTAACTGCGTCTTTTAAATATTTCAGATTGCATGGTGAGCAGGCCCGCTATGCATCCAATTATACAGATGAACAGTTATACACACTTACTGAAAAGATCAAATCCGCATTTCAAAACGGGGTAAGCGAAGTTTATGTGTACTTTAATAACGATTTCAACGCCTATGCCCCTCACAACGCTTTGCGGTTAAAGCAGATAATTAAAGAAGTTATATGAATTGTATGTCTACTTTCATTATCGATCATGGATTTATTCACATATTAATGAACTGATAAATAATTGCAAACAGGGGAGTCCTATTTGAAACCAAGGATTCATAAATTAGCTCTTGGGATATGTAATTGCTATCTTATACAAGAAGAATCTATCGTTTTAGTAGATGCTGGCCCACCAAGGAAAGAAAAGATATTTTTACAAAAGTTAAAAGAACTCTCCATTGATCCGAAAGATATTTCCCTTATTTTTATAACCCACGGGCATTGGGATCATATTGGATCAGTGAGTGCCATAAAGAAGTTAACTGAGTCCAGAATTGCCATTAATAGTCGTGAAAAAAATTGTATTGAAAGCTCATATAATCCACCGGTACATGGAGTGAGCCTCTTGGGAAAAGTCTCCGCCGCCCTAATTAGTATACTTGAGCCATTTATGAAGTTATCTTCTACCTCAGTAAGCTTAGTGCTTGAGGGTGAATATTCTTTAGAGGCTGAGGGTATTTCTGGGAGTTTGCTATATACCCCAGGGCACACGGCCGGTTCGATGAGTTTGTTGCTGCAAAGTGGTGATGCTTTTGTAGGTGACCTGTTGATGAATGGTTTTCCATTGAGAATTGGCCCAGGTCTTCCAATATATGCTGTAGATCTTCAGGCTGTAAAAACAAGCCTGAGATTGCTTTTGGATAGAGGTGCAAAGAAAATTTATCCTAGCCATGGGGACGCATTCGAGGCCAAAATATTGGAAAAGTTACTAGACAATCCATAATGTACTCCTTTTGATATCACCTTTAATGATGGGTCCTTCTTCAGCCGCCGTATCAATAATATTCGAAATCACCTGTTTATAGAATGGTAAGATATTGAGCAGTGGATGTGATAGTGTTAATACTCCATTTTTCTTCTAAGAGAAACACTGGTAGGTTTTATCAGATCATAGAAGCATTTTTTCAGTGTTTCGAGCTGTTGTTTGCTCTCGCTTCCAACAGCAGCTTTCTGCGTTTCAAGGAGCATTAACGCATGATAGATCATTTTCACTTCAATATCATCGAGCACAACAACGTGCCTTTTGATTGTCTTCGCTTTCATGCATTTACTCTTAGGCTGTTTTATTACATTGTACAGAAAAATAAGTTGTTGTAAAATCATTTTTCATTACAGTTCTATTAAAAATTTCATCATTGAGCATACACTAAGAATTTTAATTGCTTTTTCCTTGAGAAATTATTATTACATCGTAGAAAAATCTTACTGGAAGGGATTGTAAAATGAAACTTGCTAAAAGATGTCACATCGCACCTTCTCTTACCCTGGCAATGAACACGAAAGCAAAGCAGATGAAGGCAAAGGGAATTGACGTGATAAGTTTTGCTGCTGGGGAACCGGATTTTCACACACCGGATCATGTGAAAGAAGCAGGAATAAAAGCAATAAATGAGAATAAAACCTATTATACCCCTGCAAGTGGAATAAATGAGCTTAAAGAAAAGGTCATTCAAAAATTAGAAAAGGAAAACGGATTGTCTTACAAAATCGATGAGATTTCTATAAACTCAGGTGCAAAACATTCTGTTTTCAATACACTCGCTGTGCTGGTGGAAGAGGGCGATGAAGTTATCGTTCCCTGCCCCTACTGGGTGAGTTATTCTGAGATGGTTCGCATTCTTGGAGGGATACCTATATTTATTCCAAAAGGTGAAGAATCAGGATTTAAGATTACATCGGAAGACCTGGAAAAGGTTGCGAGCGTAAAAACGAAAGTGCTGTTACTCAACTCACCTAATAATCCTACCGGTGCGGTGTACAGCAAAGAAGAATTATTTGCTCTCGCAGACTATCTTCAGGATAAAGACATCATCGTCATTTCAGATGAAGTCTATGAAAAGATAGTATATGGTAACAATCCTCATGTAAGTATTGCTTCTCATTCAAAGAACATTAAAAACAGAACCGTTGTAATAAATGGTGTTTCTAAGGCTTTCTCCATGACAGGGTGGAGGATAGGATATGCGGCTGGTCCTAAAGATATAATTGGGGCTATCAATAGCATGCAGGGGCATACATCTGGGAACCCTACTTCGATATCACAATGGGCGAGTGTGGCTGCTCTTGAAATGGACAACAGTTTCATTGAAGATTGGGTGAGCGAGTTTAGGAAAAGAAAGGATTACATTGTAAAGGAGCTGAATAGTATTAATGACATTTCCTGCGAAGATCCGGAAGGTGCATTTTATGTTTTTCCCAAAGTAAGTGGAGTCTTCGGGAGAACATTCCAAGAACAGAAGATAGATGACTCTGTGGATTTAGCAAATTACCTGCTTGAATACGGCAGGATTGCTACCGTTCCAGGGAAAGCCTTTGGCGCTGATAAATATATCCGGATTTCCTTTGCTACATCCATGGAGAATATAATAGAAGGGATCAAGAGGTTAAAAGAAAGTTTGGTCAAGTAAGTACTGTCAGCCTCTCAAAGAATCTTGAACGTTTTGGCAAGATTTATGACAAGGGGATTTACAAGCATCCTGATGAGAAAGTAGGGAACTGGAAGACTTGAAATATCGGCGAACTCAAGCTTAGATCCGTCGGGGTCTTTGATGTAAGCGAAAGTGGCATAGGTGTCCATCCCCATATCCTGTCTATAAGAGGGAACAATTATCTCAGCCCCCTTTTTTGACACACTTTCCAGAGTGGCGTTAATATCCGTTACGTCGAAGCAGACTTCCATTAATCCTATATCGCCCCATTTTCTCCCGTCGTAATTGTGCTTTCCCGTATTACCTTCTACCTCTATGAGTTCGATCAGGCCACCTTTTAAATAATGTCTGAATTGTCCCTGAGGTTTCTGATGTCTCTTCAATAGTGCTCTTTTAGTTTTTTTTCCTTTTCCAAACAGAACGTCCCATTCAGAGCTAGAGCCCTCGTAGGTGTATACAATGACATCATATCCAAGGATATGAGAATAAAACTCAATTGATTGCTTTAGATTTGAGACACCAACAGCAATATACTCAATTCCTCCGATTTTCGGGTGTCCATATCCATATCCAATATTGTTGCCGGGATATTCCAGCAGGATTCCATAGATACCATCAATATCCCTAAATACAGCGGTTTTCCAGCCCATGTCCCTCATCGGAGTGAATGGTTTTGCTCTGGTTACAACTTCTCCTCCATGACCTTGTATAATATCAAGAGCCCTCTCGATATTTTTTACTTTTAACCCGTAATATAGAAACCCATTGTAAGTAAAATCCACTTCTACAGGTATTGGGACTGGAACTTTAGAGGTATATTGGAAGATTTCCACAAGGGCCCCTCCATAGGGGTTAAGCGGAATAATAACGTTTCGGATTTCATCCTTCTCTATTATTGGCATAACACCACTGCAATTTCCTGTGTGTTTGCTGATAGGCACTGAAAAACCTAGTGCATTTTTATAGAAATCGAAGGCTTTTTCCCTGTTCCGTACACCAATACCGATGTGCTGTATTCCATTAATCATAATAGTCGGTCTTACTGTCTCAGCCAACAATTAAATGTTATTTAAATAACAGCTATAATTTACTATAAGTACGGAGTAAAATGTAAGAAAAAATCATCAGCCAAATAACAAATAAAGACGAAATTATGTATAAGCTTTAAATTCTAAATATGATAAGTTTTTTTCTTTAATCGCAGGAACTGTAGGATGTAAAATGAGAGTCAGAGTAGCTGGTCTAATACTGATAAATGATACCCTTCTCTTAGTGAAGCATGTCAAGGGCAATAAAACATACTGGCTTTTGCCTGGAGGCGGAGTGAAAATTGGAGAAAATACAAGAACAGCTCTTAGAAGAGAAATTAAAGAAGAGATAAACTTAGATGGAATAGTGAAGGATTTGATCTTCGTAGCTGAGTCATTCTTCTCTCAAGGAGACCATATCATACAGCCGACATACTTAATAGAGGTGAAAGAGAT